>JACKZZ010006914.1_pt1 | contig 18792 bp, 17 predicted proteins | sample 8027871 | NCBI WGS metagenome assembly JACKZZ01 (sample SAMN15724774, study PRJNA655200) | protist metagenome | isolation source: fluorescence activated cell sorting (FACS) single amplified genomes of... | place: USA: West Boothbay Harbor, Gulf of Maine | collected 2000-07-19
ACGGGAATTTGCCATTTAGCTTTGTACTTGCTTTTCGCAATCGTACAGCTCATCGCCTTTAAACTTTGCGTGCGTTATGCGTCTTTGCTTGCGCCCCGTTGCTTGCGCAAGACACAACAACTCTTGTGTCCCCTCACTCTAACACGAGCACCTTCCACTTTTGCTCTCGCGGAACTATTCTCGCCGCCCCGCGCCTCCTCGCTCGGCATGTGCGGGCAGCGTCCGTTTTGCACTTTTCATGTGCGCTTTTCTTTTGCGCAGGCTTTCTCCATGCATGCTGTACCTAAGCGTCGCTGCCCGCTTCCCCCTTCCCCGCGTGATGCACCGTTTGCGCCTCCTCATGGGGGCGCTCACCCGTAATGGTATTTGATTACGCTCTCTCTCGTCCTCTCTCTTGTTTACGGCTCTCTCGTGGCAGCTCTATCCCCCTCTTCTTCCTTGCTCCTCGCCGTTAAACTTTTCGAGCTTTATGCGTTTTTGCTTGATGCGCCACGCAAAAAACTCTTTCCAGGCATCGCTTACGTGTGCAGGCCGAGCTCTGTTGCTTGCGCAAGGTTACTCTCTCGCGCCTACACTATTTTGTCATTGCGGACAGTCTACTTTCAGACGCCCCTGTCACACTTAATTCCCGCCGCTGCGCGTCGCTTTTTTCCTCGGGCGATTCTTTTTTTTTCCCTCGCGTTCCCCCGTTGGCCCCCTGTTGTTTCACTGCGCGGCCCCCGGTCGTGGGGGCCGCGCGTGATAGGGATACTAGTACTAGTCTAGAAAATAGACAATAATAGAAAAACCCCTCGACGCGAAGAACTCGAGAATCGTTGCAATAATAACTACGATTTAAAATAAACATTAAAATAAATTATTATTATTATTATCTTTTATTAATTCAAGATTCAAAATTGAAAATTGAAACGAGGTAGAAAATTTTGAATCTTGGAAGCGGCGGACAGAGTTCGAAAGTCGTAAGTGGTGCAGGAAATCAATATTACAAGAAGAGCAACCCCCTCTTCTGGAAGTGTTTGACTGGAAAGAGCTCTCTTTCAGCCACCCAAGTCTCGTGTGCACAGTGTACGATCTGCAGAAATTAACTCACTCTTCCGAATCCAAGTCTGAATCCTCTATTGACTTGTTGCTGCTGGGGCGTGGAAGCTTCCACCAGCATCTGTGGAAGGCTCTGAAGAGTATGAAGGACAAAGGAGCCCCACAGTTACCCTCAGCCTTCTTCCACAGCTTTCCCCGCGTGCGCTTTACGCGAACGGACCCCGCTAACCCATTGGTAGGGAAGGTGAGAGTGGTGTCAGAGGTGAATAATATTAGTGGTGTGAATAATAGTGTTCTCCTGGGAAACCTGATCTTACCCGTAAACTCGCCGGACGAGGTGGAACTCCGCGTGTTTCTGGACGAACCCTTGAAACGCTGGGTGCAACCTGTATTAGATAAATTTACTAGCAATTTATTAATATAAATACTATAGGTAGACGAAACTTTTTTTAAAATTAGTAAATTATTACACCAGGTGAATGGGTTGCTGAAAAGCGTGTACGAAGTGGAGAATAGACTTAACGGACCGGGGAATGCAGCGGGGAAAAAACTATTTTGTCCAACTCCCCAAAGCTTGTTAGGGAACCTGTTTGGAAACGACAAAACTGGAACCAACCAAAATGATGATGGGATTAATGACTTCTATTCTCCAGCGAGAATGCCGATTGGCCTCGATGGAGAGTGGGCAGCGGTTGTCTGGGATAGAATCGATCAAACTTTTCCCAAAGTCTACTTCGACCCTAACAATGTGGACAATTTAATGTGGCTGGAGAATATGGCGAAACGAGAGTCGGACCAGACTATCAAAAAAGAAATTGATGACGGAAAAACTAGTAGTTTTATTGACAAAGCAGCTTTAATCGAAGATGTCGCTTCGGATACCACTTTGTGGCGCTCAGACGAACAGGTAAAGTCTTGAACGAATATTACCTAAGGTACTAAACTAGTAATAAGGTTGTTGGACTAGTCTAAGAAAATTAAGAAAAAAAAAAAAAAGGAAAACAAAAAAAGAAAAAACAAAAAGAAAAACATCCCAGAATCGTCGCTTCGTAACGTTGAGAAAGAAAAAGGACGACGACACTCAAAAGGACGGTTCCCTGCCTTTGATTCGCGAGGATATTCCATATGCCGTGGCAAAGGGGTCCCTCACCCTGGAAGAATACAAAGCCAAAAAAGAAAGTGAGGAGTTGACGAAGCTAGCCCGTAAAGTCGCTCTTGCGAATGGGTTTGTCGTGATGCCTTCTTCTGCTGAAGGTAGAGTCTACTTATATCCGGACGAAATGTCAGAGGATGAAGAGGGGAAACCCTTTTTGTTGAGGATGATAGGCTCTGAGCAGCAACAAGTCGAGTCGTCCGCGGACTATTCACAAGTAAATTCTTCGTATGAGGCTGAAAAAAGCACTTCTGAGGTGAACGCCAATGTTGTGGAGACCGCTAGGGTTCCGTTGGGGAAGAGTATTTGTTTTTCTTTTTTTTCTTTTTCCTTTCTTTTTTCTTTCGTTTTATCAGTTAATATGAGAATATGTCCAGTGAAAATTATGTATGATTAGTGAATAATAACAGAGAGGGTGTGTATTACTTACTATACCTCTCAGGCAGTACTAGTGCAAAGACCATGAAGTTAGCCGTCCTTAAAAAAGGGATGAAAACTGGGAAGACAGGAATTCAGAAGAAAGCAAGATCTTCTTCACCACAACAGCCTCTGAAGAAGCAAAATTCGATGAGAACAAGTGTGTCGAATAAAGCTTCTTCGTCTCGAAGTGTGTTCACGGCGCCTTCGTCAAAATTTGTATCCATCACATCGGCTGCTGTACGAGCCCAGAGAAAATCGAAATCGGCGATCGCGCAAGCTGCGGCTGCTCTAAAACGAAACAAGGCCAGTGTTAAACTAGGAAAGGAGAAACTTAAGATAATACCAATGAAGAAAGCAAAAACTAGCTCACCAGTCGACAAGAAGATTGAAAAGACAAAATAAAGGAGTGATACAGAATTATTATATCTGCATGGAATTGAGAGTTTTTAAAGTACTTAATAATTTATATTATGGATGACCATGTGAGCAAAGAGAGTTTCATCAGTTCATCCAGGGCTTTTGAATCAAAATGTAGTTTTGGTATAAGAATTTGATCGAAGAAAATCGATAGAATATTATTTCACATTAGATTTAAATAATTGATGTCACTCTGTATTATAATTTATAAGTAATTTAAACATTAATAGCAAGATTAAATTCGACAAAAAAAAAAAATCATTTTTGAGATCAATTCAAGATCGAGCACGCTGCATTTTCATTGAAATGACACCTGACTTTGTATTAGCGGCTGTGTATTCTTGCTTCTGCAATCATTGACAAGCATTGTATTTTTAAACAGAGGCGAGCTATTAAGTTCCGTGGTAGTAGCATCTTGATATGTGTTCTTGCAGACTACTTGTGCTCCTCTCTCAACATGTGCTTAACCAGAGATTTTCTCTTGAGCCCCAACTTTTGTTTGCAGCGCCAATAAGTAGTAACTTAGTGTTAAGATTTGAGCACTTGAATTGAAATTATGTAAATAATTAATATGTCTGAGCTCTTTTTTTCGTGCAATAAAAAAACGGTAATATTTTAAATATCGACAATGGATCCTGCTACAAAGTTCTATATGAAGCAGAAAGCCTCAGTTTGTGCACAAGGAGTCTTCACGGGATTTATTCTAGGTTCGACTATGGCCGTAACTCGCCGAGTGATTCATGGTGTCGGCTTGGTGGGGATGCGAAACGAGGTTTTAGGCGGCGGCGCTTTTTTTGGAGTGCTTCTGGGGTGTGGGTCAATGATTAGAAACTAATTATTAAGAAATAGTACGAATATTAATAGGGTTTTGGGAGAAATTCATATAGTGTAACTGTATCAGGATTATTAATAGTATTCGCATTTAAATATTAATTACTTAAATATTGTTTTCTTTTGATTTCGAAAATCATGGGTGCGTTTCCTGATTTATTAATCAAACAACCCGGCGTAAGACAAAGCTGTATATTAAGTGGTCACTGGCTGTCTGTTGTGACCAAATGGCAACACCAGTATAATAACTTTTTTGACTCCTCAGAAGAGTCTGATTTCACCAGTAGCTTTCCCGCTCCCCACTGGCTCTCCCTGCGTGAACTTATAGTGTCCACTCGATGTCAACGAGAGCGCAGACCCGGGATCTGCCAGGCATCCCTGAAGGACGGCAGCGCCCTCACCAGCGCAACCAAGGTGATTTATGGGGTACTCCCGTTGGCCGCGCCACGCACGGGAGCCACGTCTTTTGGTGTTCACTCCGTTAACAACTGCCTGATCAATTCGACGCGGACTTCAGCTGCTGAGGATGTGATCCACAGACTCCTCAAAGCCTTCTCCAAAAAAGGGAATTTAAGTAAAAGTGAGTTTTGGCTTCGGGCGAATGCCGCGGACCCAGGGAATGGCCTCATGGTTCTGCCGTTCGAAGTTGTTGGCAGCACTTCCCAAAGGTTCTTCTTTGGGAATTTAGAGGCCGAACGGAAGGAGTTCTGGCGAAAAATGGTGGAAGAAAAATTTATTTAGTTCTTATATTCTAATAATTATTTATTAATACATACTAAATTTAAGTTAAAGTAATAATTTTAAATACTTAAATATAAATCAACCTCAATAAATATTTCTGTATAGTTTAATATACTCAGTGCTCACTGTGTTGTAGTAGGACATAGCATAATATATTATTGATAATCTGCAACTGCTACTAATCGGCTTCGAACCGGGCGCCCCGGCGCTTCCTTGAGGCAGGAGTTCTGGAGGAGAGACTAAATTTAGACCCACTTTGGGGACGAGAGAGTCTCTTCGATCCTGAATTGAATTTCACATTTCATTTGCATCTAGTAGAGACTGTCTTCTTCAAGTACAACACACGGCTTGTGTCGCACTTTAATTTAAAAAATTGAAAATTAATAATAGAACATTTAGTTAAAATTGAAAATTAATTAATTCTAATTAATAATTAATTAATTAATTAAATTATTTTTACTGTACCGGTACTAACCATGTCTCTGCACAACATCCGTGGTTCAAATGTGATAAAGTTCACGGCGGATGAAGTCGCTGAGTGGGTCACGGAAGCGCTCGAATTGCCGCGCCATGCAGAAATCTTCCACAGGTGGGGGATCGACGGCCCGACGCTGTTGAACCTCACCTCTGCAGACTTGGAGAACCAGTTTGCCGCCCTAGCCGCGATGGACAGGGAGAAAACTGAAGGTAATATGGGTGGAGAAGATTCCTCTTTGAACCTATTCAAAGACTTTATCGCCATCAAGAAGATTGTCGGGCATATCAATATCTTCAAGATACAGCTGTCACAGGACGTGGTATTATATAATAATAAGTTATAAGTAGACGAAACACGATGATGATATGCGATTTGGGCTTCACCTGTCGCATCCTCCAAAAGGCGCCATTTTTGAAGCCATTTTAGCCTTAGTATCTCTCTTATTGGCGCTCGATTTTGAGACCTGTCAGGTCGCCGAGGCCTCGGGAGGCCTCGTTTCGACATCTAATCAGCATTGAAAATGGTCTATTTTAGTGTCCGTTTTAGGCCACGTCTAGGATCTGGCAGATCGCTGAAGCTTGGAGGGCGTCCTATTGAAGCTCTAATCAGCATTAAGAATGCTCTCTTTTGGGAGCCGTCTTGAGTCACTTTAGCTATCTTCGAGGGGTCCTTTTGGAGCTCTAATCAGCACTAAAAACGCTCTCTTTTCGGAGCCGTTTTGAGTAACTTTAGCAATCCTCGAGGGGTCTTTTTGGAGCTCTAATCAGCATGAATAAAGCTCTCTTTTGGGAGCCGTTTTGATGCACTTTAGCAATCTTCGAGGACTCCTTTTGGAGCCATATCTTCAAGATACAGCTGTCACAGGACGTGGTATTATATTAAATAAGTTATAAGTTTAAAAAAAAAAAAAAAACCAAAAAAAAAATTATTAATATTCATAGGCTCTAGCGGAGGCTGCCGACGACGTTCCGAGTTGCCCATATCGAACTCCTGATCCCAAGCTTACTACTAGTAGCAAGCAGACGGCGACAACAACCGTCACAACAGCCTCTGCTCTCTCTGAGATGCCTTCAGAAGAATGTAGTAGCACAGGTGGGAAAACGCGCATGTTAAGAAGGATGGAGACACAACAGAGCAATAATATCCCCCGCTATATGTCGCCTCGTACTAACGGAAGAAGTCTAATCTCTTCAGAGAGGATGAAGAATAAAACTGTTGAGATGACTGCGAAAAACACCCTTCACCACAGCTACCAGCCTTCTCGACGAGAACGGTCGCCTGACTATGGAGTGGCGACAGCTCAAATGTCTACCACTTACTTGCTGGCTGATGAACCGTCCTCCTTCATCACTCGTACTATACACAGGCGTTAGTAGCTACTAATTGAACATTAGTATGGTTTTCGTATTAGTGTAGTAAACTGCTGTTTTTTCCAATGTCTGGTTATTATATTTAACATTCTATTATCGCGAGCAAAGGAAAAAAAAATCACAGACAAGGGATCTTTTACGCGAGCTCCTCGTAACGTGACGGAGTGCATGTATCTGCGTGGCGCCGCTTCGCCTGGTGTATGTGCGTACAACGTAAAAGTGAAGGAACGTATCGGGGTGTTTTGCTTTGCTTTTTTTTTTCTTCTTATTTTTCTTTTTTTTCTCTTTTTTTTTTAATTCAACTCTGAACCTTTTTTAGGTACCAAAGGCGGCGTTATGGGCCGCGCGTCAAGGTGGAGCGGTTCTGACAAAGACAAGAATTTCAGTACAATAATACCTTAGTAATTAATATTATAATTATTTGAACTGTCAGTGTTCGCAAAATTGTGACAGTAATGGGTCTGCCATCTAAATAGGTATCCCACGCCCGCCGCCTGGCCCCATGAGCTATAGCCCCCGGTACCACGTTAGATCCAAACTAACGAATGAAATGGTCGCTTCTCTCAGCAAATGCAATTAATAATAATAATAATAGCTAGTGATACGATTCAACATTGTCATATCTCGATTTCAAATTTTGTAGTACATTATGTATAGAGAACTAATTAATGCCAATTTTATATGGTCAAGTTTTTTTTTCTAGGTCACTTAATTAAAACAAAAATTCCAACCTTGGAGGTAAGTACTATAGGACTCTGTGCAATCTCCCAACTTTCTCACTATGGTGTTTACACACAGTTGAATAGTAAAAGCATTCTTGGTTGAAGTTCCAAATTTTCTGGTTTTTCGAAAAATTAACTGGAGTCTTAAATTTTGAAAAAGGGCCACGAATAGGTTTACATCAAGAAGCGATCTTGCAATTTCAATTTTTGTCTGCAGCTGTTATTAACAATTTTTTTGAGTACTTTAGATCCGATTTAATTTTAAAGTAACTGTACTTACTAATTAGACAGATACTCGTATTACTAAGTTATTAATAGCATGCTCTTTAAAAAATATTTATAATGGATTTCTACATTGACAATTTAAAAAAGGGATACAAAGGGCGTGTACACCAATATTTGGACGCAATGTAGTCTACCCCCATCGACTCTGGGACTTCAACACAACTTTTCATGGGCTTATTTAAAATTTTGCTACCCCTAGTGGCTGTGGGACTCCAACAAATTATATATCGTTCACATATTAAGCTCGATACATTGAAGAAATTTCTCTGTTTATATTAGTAAAATACAGGCATTGATTGAAATCGTGTTCTCAACAAGGTTTTTCCACCATAACAAACCCCCTAGTACAATCATCCCGGCCATGAATTGGAGCCCTGCACTTCATTTTGGCACTGGTCTCCAATTCATCGCCGGAAAAAACAGAGACAGGGACACTGACTATTATTTTAGGGCTCCAATTCATGGCCGCTACAGTAGTAACTGTAGAGCGTATCGCGGCCCCACTGCAACAAGTGGCCTTTCTGCGGGCGCCAGTGGTAAGGGGCTTCGGACGTGGGGCGAAACAGCTCGGATTTCCAACTGCTAATATGGAGATTTGTTGGGAAGGAAAAGAGGAAGCAGCGTATAACGCGTTGCTCCCACGTCAAAAAGAAGTCTTGGATTTCATCACTACAGTGGAGCCTGGCATTTACTATGGGTGGGCCCAAGTCTGCGACGATAAAGTAGGCAGCGAGGTGCAAAAGGCAGCCATATCTATAGGGTGGAACCCTACATTTAGTGACGTACTAATAAAATATGAATATTAATATTGTTTAATAACTTTATTATTAACTTTAAGCACAAGAAAACAAAACTTGATTGTTCTTTCTTCCAAATTATTATTATGGTTTAATTTATATAAAAAAAAAAAAAAAAGGTAAAGCAGAAGGTGCTGGAGCCGTGGATTCTGCATGACTACCCGGAGGACTTTTATGGCGCGGAATTACGACTAGCTATAATTGGAAAGTTGCGTGGAGAAATGAAATTCGAAGATTTTGGGGACTTGATAAAGGCAATAAGAGAAGACGGTGATTGGTGTCAAGAGGAGTTGAAGAAGCACGAATCTGTGACGTCAGAGGATTTCTTTATTTTGAGAGAGTAATGGAGTTCTTTATTTTGAGAGAGTCATAATTTTAAAAGTCTAGTTTAAATTAGTATAATAATAATATATAGTTAAATTTAATAAATTTGGACTAATTAAATATCAATTCCCATAATGATATAATATATTTCAATTATTTCTCTCGTTTCTCTCATTGCATATCTTCAATTGAGATACACGAAGTCTGCCTAAGAGAGAGTATTATTTCTTTGTAGAAGCTTTAGCATCTCAGTGATTATTGTTCTGATTGCAGCTTTTAAAAAAGAGTGTGGGAGAGCTCAAGTGAGACTGTTTGTAAAAAATTAAGTTTTAGCTAATTGGATCCTAGACTGAGCCTGTGTAATTTATTTTTTTCTAATAAATAATATTAAATAATAGTAACTACTAACATCAGGGTGCGAATATTTTTATTTTTCAAACTAAACATGCCGACAGCAAAGGATTGTGAGGTTAAAATTGGTGATTGCGATCCTGATTTCGAGCACGTTCCCCAAGGTCTCCTGCCGTCAGAGCGGGATGCGGCGAAAAATCGGCAGCAAACACAGGCTTTGTTGCAGAAGAATCGTATCCAGCGGCAACTACGTCAAGCAGTGATAGAGGGCAATGAAGAGCAGGTGATTAGCTTGATCGAACGAGAAGGACCCCAGATAGTGGGCTACGCCTCAAGTGTTTCGGGTACTAATAGTCTGCATGAAGCCGCATTCGCCAATCGGGTCTCTATTTTGGAAATACTGTTAGAGGTATCTACTCGAGAAGAGGAGTTATGTGAAGCAAATGGACCTTCTTCTAAATCTACTAGTGACAGCGTTTTGGTAAAAAAGAACGACTACGTTAACATACCGGACCAGTGGGGTTCTCTCCCCCTGCATTTGGCAGCAGAGAAGGGACATGAAGCGATCTGCCGTCTTTTAGTTGGTAGTGGAAGCAATATGAAACAACTGCGGGAAGATGGCAAGGCTCCAATCCATTTGGCGAAGGAAAGCAAAAATAGTGCATGCTTTGAATTCTTGTATTTAGAGATGGTACGTTTACAGGAGATCGACGACAAAATAGCGGGGGAGAAAAATAAGAAAGTGATTATCTGGCTAAGTATTTGCATCTCTTTTTACCTCTACGTGTATTACTCCGATTGGTTTCGTGGACTGCTGGCGGCCTACTTGCCACAACTGGAAACACCGATGCAAAAGGAAGAGGCCTGAAAAAAAAAAAAAAATTATTTAGAGAAAAAAAAAATGTGGATGAATGTATAATTTATTAGTGGCGGTAATATAAATTATGAATTTTAATAAGGCTAATCGTGACTTAAATAATTAAATTTAATATTTCATGAGACTAAGTAATACAATAGATTCTCAGCTGTTTATTATTATGTACATATAACTTGTGACATCGCGTTCTCGAAGAAAAGGAGCTAATAAGAGAAACACTTTTGGCAGTAAACTTTGCAACGACAAATCATGAGTTATTATATGAGATTCTACAAATACTAGTAATACTAACTGTCTCTCAACTCAATTTAAAAACATAGAAGATATCATGCTGTTTTTTCGCGGCGCCCCCATTTCGGCGCCCGTTTCCAATGCTACATATTATTACTAATAGCCAGTAGTATGTCCGACCATAATTTTTCGTTAGCCTACCGACACTGTTTCGGATTAAAGGCGAATGTGCGCCACAATGTTCACTTTTGGGATGAGGCCTGTTTGCTTTACCCAGCAGGGCACACCACTGTTCTGTATAGTTAATACTTGTGGGTGGTTTGCAATATTAATATTAAATCATAATATTAAGATTCGTATTTTTTTTAGATATAATTTATCTTATATAATATTATGATTAGGTGTTTTTCTTAAATTGTTAGGTATTATTTGGACCAAAAAGCACAGCGGTTCTTTCCAGGAACAGATGGCACCGAGGAGATAACGTGTTTGACCGTTTCGGCGAACAAGCGGTAATGTTCTTTCCAGGAACAGATGGCACCGAAATAATATCTAGGTGATCTAAGTTTTAAAGTTTGTGTAAGAATTACTACTATTACTTAAATTTAATTTGTAATACAGAAATCATTAAATTTCATGTTGAAATAAATAATCAGAATCTATTGTTCAGAATCTATTGTTGAGGTATCTGGCCGTAGCGGAGAGGGCGAATCCTAAGGTGAGCTCAGACCGCCCCATCATAACCATCTATGACTTACAATTGTGCCGCAAACGCAAGACCTGCACTTACCTCGAAATCGACTGCACAGAGGTGGTCGCCATGGCGTTTGACCAGCATTGTAAGTTTCTGTTGACGCAATATGGGGCAAGTCCGAGCGGCAAACATGACTGGACACTCGTGCATTGGGCCTGGGACAAGGCAAAGCCTATAGCAGCCACAAAAATCGGCCAATCTGCCATCAACGAGGTTAGTTTCAATCCCATCGACAGTTCTACAGTGTTTTGCTGTGGAGACGCAGTTTTCAAGTTTTTGAAGGTTAAAATTTATTATTATTATTTTTTTTAAATTTAAATAAATTAATTAAAATTTAATTTAAGAAATTCTTATAGTAATACAAATGTTATTAAGTATTTATCTAATACTAATTTAATAATAAGTCTAGTACTATAAATTATAATTATCATAATTATTATTAATACTTAAGTTTACTTAATAATTAAAGTTAATAAATATATTATATAATTCCAGATACAAGAATCAGAGGGTTGCTTTCGCCCAGTCCCGTACCAATTGGCTAAAGTTCGTGGTGCCCAGAACTACATTTGTCATGTGTGGCTCCACGACGACCGCCTTGTGGTAGGCTGTGAAAATGGGGAAGTGCTCCTGTTTGACAACGCAGGGGAGCTGATCGAAGTGCTGGCAAAAGGCGAACCTAAGTCAATCCAGTGTTTGGAAAGCTACAGTATTAACTGGGTGTCGCTTTGCTTGTGGTTTTTGTAATGTTTAAATTGTGGCGATTTTTGCTGTCTAAAAACGACGACTTTAGCGAAAAGTTGAAAAACAAAAAATGGTGTAACTCCTAGGTAAGGGATTTGTCACCGGTGGGGACATCGTGGAAGAGACGAAATTTTCTGGGTTCATCGGTGGTGCTAGCAGCAATATTAATTCCGGATTGCTATGCGTGTACCTGGGTTTATATTATTATTTCGATCACACAAAAAAAAGACACATTGTATTAAAATTTAACAGTAAAATTTATTATTAATTAATAATAACTTAATATTAATTGATTTATTATTAAACAGGTACGAGAAGACCGACGAGAAATCTTTTCATAAGTCGAAAGAAACAAAACTTCCCAATGGGGGGATTCGCAGTATCTCGATTTCGCCCTCTGAAGAAACATTGTGCGTCACTACGTCTAGCGCACAACTCCTCAAAATGTCCCTAGTCTCCAGCGAGTTGATATCTACAACCACCTCGGACACCCCGAAATCGCTTTTCGAGCCCCTGCTAACGCCCTTCCACAATGGGGTGATTCACGGTCTTGATGTGTGCTTGAGAAAGCCCTTAGTAGTTACTTGTGGGGCAGATAAAACAGTGCGGGTGTGGAACTATCAGGTACATACTTTTTTGAAGATTTCTGTTTGATATTAGCTGTGCGCAGAATAATATATAGTACTAAGTAGTACCTTAGGCTTTAAAGCACATCATTCCTATTATGTAATTACTAATTATTAATATTATTACTAATTATTATTAATAATAATTAGTCTAGTAACTGCATATATTATAAAGAAAAATTAAAAAAAAAAAGGATAAATCCTGCGAACTTTTGAAAACGTTTACAGAAGAAGCCTACTCCATAGCGATGCATCCATCTGGCTTTCACATAATCGTGGGATTTTCGGATAAGGTGCGCGCTATGAACCTTCTAATGGAGGATCTGCGAACGTTTAAAGAAATACCCATAAAGCAATGCCGGGAAATCCGTTTTTCCAACGGGGGCCACCAATTTGCGGCTGTGAATGGTAACCAGGTCCAGGTCTATAAAACGTACACGTGCGAATTAGTAGCTAATTTGTCGACCCCTAGCAACTCGCGAATAAAAAGTATAACTTGGAGTGGGGATGATAGCGTGCTTGCCAGTTGCAGCGCCGATGGCAATATTTACGAGTTCGCCGTATTGCAAGATGGCGGGCGGCGGATAAGTGATTGGAACAACAAGGGTACCAGCTTTTCCTGTGTGCTTCTCAACAACGGTAGTACTGCGCCGGTGGGTGGCAATATGAGCAAGAACCTCCTCTACGCCGTCGATTCGGATCGCATGATAAAAGAGCTGCGATCTTCGCAACTCTCTTCGTATGTGGAGACTGGGTTGACACTGGGTCAGATCTGCCTATCATCGTCTTCTGAATCGACGATGAAAGCCTTGTTTGCGTCTGTAGCAGACCCTGAAACGGTTCGAGCCCCTATACGGATCTATAAATTTCCGTTAGAGGAGAAGGCCCCTTTGCAGTATGCATGTCATTCAGCTCCCGCGACCAGATTGAGAATAACGCAGGATGACTGCTACCTATTTTCGGTTGCCGAGGACGGGTGCCTCTTTATTTTTGAGATCAAAGGTCGTGGTGCAAAAGTGGACGCCAAAAAGAAAGACCGGACAGAGGCCGGCGGAAATAATGCAATGGCCTACGCAGACGAAATCTTGGTTACCCGTCGCTTCCTGGACGAGAAGCATGGGCAGTTGAAGGATCTGGAGAGACAAGTAGCAGAGTTGTTGAATCAAATAGAATTTCAACTATCCCACCGCGACTCTTATCATAAGGAGAAGATGGCCGAACTTGAGGAGAGATACGGGCAGGAGATTGAGCAGGAACGAGCCAAGTATTCAAGCTCCATTTTTAGTTAGTTAGCGCTCTAGTACGTAGCACAGAACCGTTTCTGTTCATTTAGTTTTCACTTGATATTAGACCTTGAAATCACTCGTCCCCGCTCAGTGCTCGTCTATCAGGGAGAAATCAGCCTCCCGGAAGACATGAATCCCACCCATATCATTCTGTGCTGTGACTATATAACTCTAGTAGTAGTAGTGTATTATTTTTATACGGGTATTCCCCTGACTACTGGTCAGGAAAAGCTTGAGGAACGATACGGGTAGGAGATAAAGCAAGAACGAGAGAAAGTTACACTGAGAAGAAGCGTAATATATAATTAAATATGAAGGGTACACCGGGTTTTTATAGGGGATTCGTCAGGCAAAAAGTATTTTCCTTGTGGAAGATGCTTCCTAGCTGACAAATCCCAATTAACTTCTGCGACTTCTGCCAAAAATTTCACTGGGGCGTTCCAGAACTGGCTTGCTCTGGCTGGCGCCAGAAAATCACAGAACCTCATCAGGGATTGGCAGCTAGATGGTAAAATCTTTCAAAAAAGCGCTCAGGTTGCGAAAGCAGAACACCGGGGTTTTATAGGGGATTCGCCAGGTAAAAAGTATACTCCTTGTGGAAGACGCTTCTTAGGCGACAATTCCCAATTAGTTTCTGCGACTTCTGCCAAACACTGGGGTTGGCTGGGTAATTCTGGCTGGAAGGGTCTGGCTGGCCCTGACTGGCTCTGGCTGGCTCTGAATGGCTCTGAATGGCTCTGGCTGGCGCCAGAAAATCACAGAACCAAATTGGGAATGGTCAGCTAGAAAGCGAAATCATAGGTGTGTATTTCAAAAAAGCGCTCCGGCTGCGAAAGCAAAACACCAGGGCTTTATAGAGGATTCGTCAGGCAAAAAGTATTGTCCTTGTGAAAGACACTTCCTAGCTGACAAATCCCCATTAGTTTCTGTGACTTTCAACCTGGAGCGTGCCAGAACTACCCATCTTTGCTCAAAAATGCAGCCTTTCTATTGGTATTTCGAAACCTGTGAAGCCTGCCCTTGCACGTTGCGCCCCGGCGCAAAAACACAGCCCCTTGCGGAGCTACGCGCGACTAGAATCCGCAATCGCAGCCTTCTAAAAAGAAAAAAACTGTAGGCGTTTGCGTAAAAAAAGTGCTCAGAAAGAGAAACAACGCACAACGAAAAGCAGCAAAGCCTGAACCAACCTCTGATAGTAATAGGAGTAGCTTGGTCGAAGTAGTCTTTCACTTGCTGAAGAGGGCTACTTATACGAGTGGTAACACGTGGTTATACTTCGCCATTCATATTAGATGTTGCGATTTAAGACTCAAACAAAGTTGCGGTGACCTATGTGACTGTGCTCTGTCTAAAGAACTTAGTGAGTGTCGCATCAAGACAGTAACTTTTCTCAGTCGATTCCGTTTTAGCTGTCAGTAATCCTGGCAGTCGAGTCCGTCTTAGCTGTCAGTCGAGTCAGTCTTAGCTGTCGGTCGAGTCCGTCTTAGCTGTCCGTCGAGTACGCTTCAGCTGTCAGTTGCCCGTTTTAGCTGTCAGTAATCCTTGCAGTCGAGTCTGTTTGAGCTGTCAGTCGAGTTCGTCTTAGCTGTCAGTCGAGTCCGTCTTAGCTGTCAGTCGAGTCAGTCTTAGCTGTCAGTTGCCAACGTTTTAGCTGTCGTCCGAATCCGTTTAAAAAAACGCCGTTTCGTTTTTGCTGTCAGGGTGTACGTCTAGACTCTAAGCTGTCAGGTCTTTTACAGCGTCTTTTTTTTGACTTAATTTTACGATATGATTTTCTACGCGTGGAGCCTGACAGCTTAGACGCATACCCTGATAGTAAAAACGTCATTTATTTAGTATAGAGAGCATTTAAATTTATTATGTCGTTACGGTTTTCGCATTTCATATTTATTTAATATTATTATTACACTACTAGGTACGAGGTCCTGCTTCAAGAGAAGAATGATATGGATGGCGAATATGAAGAGCATATTGGGCAAATGGAAGAGGTGCATCAGCGTCAGCTACAGGAACTGGAGAGTTCGTTCCAGCAAAAAATGCAGGTTGAAGTGGGCAGGTCATTTTTTTTTTTCTCTCTCTTTCAAGCTATCTCTTTTTATATGAATTAATAATAAAATATCAAATAATTATTTCATAAATTTCGCGATTTTTCGCAGCTCGTTTCTTTTTTTGGGCACGCGGCAGTCTAGATAATATTAAAATCCTCGTGTAGATACCAAAAACTAACCGGGCAACGAGAGAAAGAGCAGCAGATGTGGGAAACTACTATGAAAGAGCTGCTTGACAACCACGGTACTATTATATCATAATTCTGCCACTTTTTTTTTTTTTTTCTTAATTTTCTACGCGCAACACACAAATTGTTCACTTACTATCTGACTTGTTGATTTCCGTTCTTCCGTCTTCTCAGGGAAAAAAGTCGAAACTGACAGCAAAGCATTCGAGAGCTCTCGTGTCGCCGACGCTGGAGTGAGACAGAAAATTTTAGAAGATAAAATCGAGGAAGAGAAGGTGCATCGGGAAACCCTGCAACAGTTAGAGACCGACGCTGACGCAGAAATAGAGGCACTGAAGGATGATTACGAGTACAAATTAAGTGTAGAAAAGGATGACAAAGTGAGGCTGCGAGGACAAGCAGGGATTCATCGAAAACACCATGAAGATCTGAAACGGCAAATGAATAAAAGAGAGGAGGAGCTCCGTCTACATATGGAAGAGGCCCGTAAAAAACAGGACCGGATTGAGCAACTTTTGAGAGAGAGGGAGCACAATATAAAGGACATAAAAGAGCGGGACAAGACGATCCATGACAAAGAAAATAAGATTTACGAACTCAAAAAACAGAATCAAGAATTGGAAAAATTCAAGTTCGTACTCGATTACAAGATCAAGGAATTAAAGTCGCAAATCGATCCTAAGAACGACGACATCGCTGCTATGAAGAGAGATATACAGGGCATGGACAGCGACCTCGAGGATTACCATCGAAAGAATAAGCTGTTACAGCAAGACATCACCAGCCTCCAATCTAAGCAACGAGGGCTGGTGGAGGAAATTTGTGTGCAACGAAAACGGCTTACGAATTCTAAGCTAGCACTCATACGCTTCAGCCACGACCTGCATGACGTGTGGAAATTGTGTGACGAAAACAAGTTCAAGGAAGCTTTTGTGGCGTTCTACAAGAAATATCAGGATTTGGATCCCACCACCGCCACGGATTCTAATTCGAGTATTACGAGTAATTACAGTTAATACCTCCTTAATATTAACAACTCCGGCAGAGCCGGGATAAAACCGAAGCTAATGTTAGGACTTAGCGCTCTCAAACGCGCCGCGAAGGATATTTAGACCATGCGTTTACGATATTTTTTTCCCTCAGACATTACACATTTTTTTCTTTCTTTCTTTTCTTTATTTTTTGTCTTTCTTTCTTTTTTCTTTTTTTTCTTTCTTTTTTTTCTTAAATTTTTCTTGAAGCTCCACATCTCCGAGACATGTCTAACTAAATCATCGCCTCAAATACGAGCAGAATCAGCACTAAAAACCGACGACCTTGCAGACTCCCAATCGATGAGACAATATCGCATATCTTCATCGCGGATCACATCTGGTCGGGTCGGGTCGCCCGCGAAAACACTCATTTGTGTCCAGATTTAGATCGCGTTTTCGAATTTTTCGAAACTTTGCAGATGTCCCTAATGTCAAAATATTGCTGTCCCAACACTAGCTTCAGTCTTAATTAAGCGATTCTCTCTCTATAGTGAGGTGCTAAAGCGCCGTTTTGAAAGCGTTTTTAAAATGGCAAGCGAATTATCCGAAATCCTTATTAACAGCCCCCGGCCGAGGGCCGGAATACAAACTGCGGCTATGACTGTTTTTAGTATGCGCTAAGTCTTGCCTCGATTGATATGAGAACGCTCCGTGTAGATTTTTGGGATCCTTTTTGGAGTGATTCTTGCCCGAGAAAGGCTCTAAAAACAAAAGCTCCAAAATTTACCAACTTTCCAAAGATTGAGGAGTGTTCACAGTTTCCATGTTCTCAGAGTGACAAAACTTTCGCAAAGTCTTCTCAAAAAGGCCATTTTTCATGACAGTTCGTAACGCCCTTGTGGCAACTTTCAAAAGCTCTGTCTCGAGCCCCTGATCCGATCGCATTTTTGGCGGCTTCTCCCCATTAGATTCCGCAAATAATCTAGCCAAAAAACATAAGCTGGGCGGACGGGACCGGACGTAGGGACGGACAGACGGACGTCCAATTTGGTGTTCTTTTCTTGCCGTTTTCAATGCTGTTTAGCTTTCGTTTTGGGATCCCCCCTGAGGCCGGGAACCTGTGCCTATTACAGACCTGTGGCCACAGCCACCAGCGGCTTCGCCGCCGGCTTCAGCTGGTGCCACAATTTGATTACTTAAAAATCAGTCGAGCAAATAATATACTTAAACTACACGTATTAAGTGTCATAGGTAACGCCCAGGCAACTGACACCGCGGGGACCCACAATGACTATACGAGGCAGAAAGAGTATTCTTTACTAGCGCTACTGGCACTTTGTATCTTTATATTAGTCGAAAATTCCCGTTTAAAGAATGATCGCCGTACTATGGATTATGAAATATAGACAAAAGTTCTCAGGTACCTTGAGAAAACGATCGAGTCTCTGAAGCGTTCTTTGAAGAAGGATGCCGAAACCCATCGACTTGCCAACATGCGGATAATGGGGGAGCAGGTCGAGCTGATCCGGGAAATAAATGAACTGCGCCAGGAGATTGCATACCTCAAGCAAACCCAAGTGAGTAGCAATGTGTAATATTATTATTTATACTATTTAATAATTATAATTTAGTTTTAATTAATTACTTACGATACAGTTATAGTAGACTTGTAACTATTATTAAACCTTGAACTCAGTATTAAGAAAGTTCGTTTAGTTAAATCGAACTTGGAGAATTCAAAATCCGTGAGATTTGTTAAATAGTAAATACAGTTCGATTAATATTCACTGCAATATCCTGCTTTTGGCAAATTTATTGGACATATTGAAGATTGAATGATGTTGATTTTACATGATACAAAGCTCTTTCTAAAATCGTGATGATGGTTGAAAATTTCAAGTTTACTCTACGCAGGTTCTCGAAGCATTCCCTTTGAATTTTTGTACCTTCATTTGTCTTGAGATTTATTCCTTGTTTAATAGACGTGGTAATATATATGTGAATGATAACCATACATGATGATATTGCGCCACTAAACTAAATAAACAAACAAAATCAAGGACTCGCTGGTTAACTCGACGCTTAACTATGCGCAGTCCATCAATCTTTATAAGTAAAAGTGTTATTTCAAAGACAG
>JACKZZ010000692.1_pt1 | contig 18790 bp, 10 predicted proteins | sample 8027871 | NCBI WGS metagenome assembly JACKZZ01 (sample SAMN15724774, study PRJNA655200) | protist metagenome | isolation source: fluorescence activated cell sorting (FACS) single amplified genomes of... | place: USA: West Boothbay Harbor, Gulf of Maine | collected 2000-07-19
CTCTCGTCTCTCCACTAACTTCCTCCACGAACATTTTCCCTGTAAAAAAGGTTAGTGCAAGTGTGGACGGTGTGGCACAAGTAAAGAAAGGAGGTGGTCACTTATTACCAAAAGCATGGTTAAACAAACACACATCCTTAATCCCATCAACATCATTATACACAATAACATTCAATCCTTCATTACCATCTCAGCATTGGTCAATAATGGAAGATACAGTAGCTAGTATAATAGAAAAGATTCGTGTTAGTGTCGGTAGAGATCACAGAGTGTTGTTAGTGATAATAAAGCATAACACTAACACAACAAATTTAACACCGACAGAAATAAGTAATATCCAACACACTACGTCAGAACGTCTAACGTCACTGAAAACGAAGACAAAGCTGAAGTCAGATTCCATCCTCATCATATCGTCTTCCGATTTGTTAGAAGGGAACGCGTCTATAAAAAAGTTTTACGGACATGTCTTGAATTGCAGTAGGAACTATTATTTGAACAATGCTAGAATGTATAAGAAACGAGATAGGTTGTTGCAGCAGCAGCAGCAGTCTCATGAGCTTCAGTATGCGAATAATGCGAATACTGCAAACGATGTTACGTCTAGTAAAAGTAATATTTCTAACGCTGTGAACAAGTTGTGTACTTTGAGTAGATATAACATCAAGATAGGTTTCTATTATGACATGTTGAACAACAAAGAGAAATGTTACAAATACTACACAGAATCATACAACCATTTGGTGGCATTGTACACTCTGATCAGCAAACATGACGACAACATTAACATTAACGGCAATGACTCGTATAACTTACTTGATGGCATAATGATAAACTGCAATTGGATACACTACAAATTGTTGAAAATGAATTTCGAGAAGTATTATATTTGTAATCATCATTCCAATCATACTACTGCTCAACACGATCATAATCATACGCCGCCATCCTCGTCGTCATTATTGACATCGCCACCAGGCGGAGGAGGAGGAGGAGGAGGAGGAGGCGGCGGAGGAGGAGGAGGAAATGGTGTTGCTGGTGCTGGCAGTGTCGGTAGTGGTGCCAGTAACGCCAGTAACGCCAGTCCCGCTAGTAACGTCAATAACACTCATGGCAACGGCAATGGCAACAACATCGGTGTCGCCGACAACACAAAATCATCGAAAGATACCAGCAACGTTGTGAACAATAACGGCGTTGACAGTGTTATTAGCGCGATAGAGATGTATCGGAAACATGTCGCTATATTCAGTTTGGCGAGGTTGTGCGATTTGAACTTGTTGTATAGCAATGTTACTATGATGAGATTGTTGGAAGAGTATTGTTATGTTTATGATGATTTTGGTGATGGTGGTGGTTCAGGTGGTGGTGGCTCAGGTGGTGGTAATGGCAAGTGTATGATTGTAGGACAGTGCGGTCTATACTGTGAACTATTTCGATATTATTACAACGTCTCCAAATGCTTTCTAACCTTTCATCATCTCTTGAACGACAATAGTCACGGTCGTGGTTTGGACTGGTCCAGTGATGATAACGCCTTGAATTGTAGTTCTGGAAGATTCATAGGTGATGGTTTCGATGTTAGAAGGATTGTTGGGCGTATTAATGGTGTTGATTGTTTACAACAGTCAAGGAAGTTTTGTGATAAAGCACTCGTTATTGTTAAGGACACTAACAAAAGTTCTTATCGTCACACGATTTGCATGTTACTCGTCAACATAAGTTTGTTGTATAAAGATTACGGTAAAGCTAAAGAATTGTGTTTGAGGATGCTAGAATGTGATGATAACTTTGTGTGCAATAAATGGACGGTTGTTAGGGTGTTGATTGAGGTTAATAGGATTTTGGGGGGGGGAGGATGAGAGGTATTATATTGGGATTGCTGTTAATGAATATTCGGAGTATATTGGGAAGGATTGTTTGGAAGGTTTAAGGGAGAGATTGAAGGTATTGAAGAAAGATAATAATGATTGTATCGTTTACAAATATTATAATAATCGTTCTAACAATGATGACAAACACAACGCAAAAACACCCTACACGTACGAATTGACGTTCCCTTATTCCTCTCACGGCATAGGAATATCCGGCGACACAATAAAATGCAAACTGTACATAAAATCGAATGTTAGTTACGCAGTTCGAATCAGTTCTGTAGTCGTTGATGTAGGTTATGATACGTTTAGTTACAGGCCTGATGTTGATGATGGTGTATTGAAGAGTGGTTGTGTTAATGTTTATTATGTTGATATACTTTTAGCGGAATGTATTGCTATGAGAAGATCATCGGTGCTTGTTAGTAACAATGACAGCAACCACTACAGCAACAACAACAACACAATAACGTCTTATCCATTCAAATTCGGTTACAACATGTCAGGGGGTGGTGTATTCAACGACGACGTCAATGCCTACAAAGGCGGTACATGTGTTGTGTGCAACAAGATTACGTTGGATATTGAAGATATTGCCGTCGTCGAAGTTCACAGGAATGATAATTGTGTTGTCAGCCGTTACAACAGTGTGAATAGTGACGGTAATGGTAACGGTAACGCCGGCAGTAATAATGATTTCGATGACGTCAATATCAACGGTGGTAACAGTGGTACGTCGCTAGACACGAAGAGTCCTAAAGAAGATTATTTAACGACGACGTACAATGCGTTCGGTTTGGCTGGAACTAGCAATGGTCCTAGAATTCTAAGGGTCCTCGGTCCTATACCGAAGTTGATCATTGAAGATCTGACGACGAAGGTGACTAGTAAAAGAGCTGTTGACGGGAATGTTTACAGAATTGTCTTGAAGATTACGCAGGGCGTGGACGAGATATGCAATGATGTCACACTTGAGTGCAGCTGTGCTAACTCGTTTTTATCCAATGATGATATGAAGGTTGACAAGTGGCACAGAAGAGGTATATTCGTTGAACCTGGCGTTGAGAAGGACGATAGTCTTAATATGCCTAAAGGGTGGAAAAGTTTAGGTAACAAATATGGCGTTGGTACGGATATACCTATCAAGTTAAGTGATTTGAATAATGATGATAAAACGCAGTACGTTGCGCTGCATTTGTATAGACCTAGTCCTGATAGACCCACTATACCAAGCTTGTATACCGGTATGTCTGAAGCTGATATTGATGTATGCAAAACAGAGTACGAAATTGTTATTTCTTATAATCAAATATTGAATAATGGGAAACCTAAACTTGTTAGAAGAAGGCATATAGACACCATTACGTGGTGCACACCGGTATCGTTAGGTTATTCAATAGGTTGTTCGGGCAATGCATTTCCCAGTGGCATTATACATAATTCTAATATTGCTAAACAAAATGATAGTAATGATAGCAATGGACAGTTGTTTGAACCTGTTGAAGATAAAGGTAGTGAAATATGTTTAGTGTCAGGACAGGATGTTAAAGTAAGAATGTCAATATCGTCTGCTAGATCTAATGTATTACCTGTCAGACTTAACAATGTTACTTTTGGTACGCAAGTATATGACAATGACAAGAAACAGATTGATGATACTTCTGATGTTAGGATTGACCTCAAGAGTGGTTCTAAGACTGGTAATGTTTTGTATTCTGGTGATGGTATGGGAAAACTCACTGAGATGGGACCGGGTAATAAGATTGGTGTTGGTTTTGTCCTACAGGCTTCAATCAAGGATCGCATGGTTGGAGACACTGTCCCTGCTAACCTCGGCATAGTATCCTGCAACTGGTCGCCGCTACCTCTTAAGCTTGCTGAGTCAGTGGTCGTTGCTAACTGTCCGGATATCGATCCTCTTCATCACGGCCCTCTTCCTTCGTGTGTCAGCGGTCCTATCGAGTTCCTGAATCCCACAGTTGCTATCCAGATTGCGCCCTTCACTGTGGTCTGCGACTTCCCCGCTTCTGCCAGGGTTGGCGTCCCCACGACCGTTTCGTATACGATCACCAACTCGACGTCGGTACACCAGCATGTCGCCGTCGAGATGGACGACGTGTACGAGAACAGCATCATAATCGACGGTATGAAATCCGGATCATTGCAGTTCGGACCTGGTGAGACTCGCCATCTCAAATACAACGCTGTCTTCCTTCAGGCGGGTAAGACGAGGATGCCGAATTTAAAAGCTGTGAGTCGACGGCATCAGAGCTTTGTTATTGCGGGATCATTCTTGGAGTCTGATGGAGGTGGAAACTTATTCGTTTCTCCTTAACGTGTTAATGTAATAGTGAGCGTGAATTTATTCCAGCAAAACCAAGCAAGGCATATTTAAGGTTATTATGGATCACCTCTCCTGTCTTCGTAGAACAATAACTCGTCAACTTCCTCCTCTCCCTTCTTTCCCTTCTTGCCCTCACCGCCACTAGCATTATCAAATAAGCCAAATCTCTCATCCCTTTTCTCCCTAACAGCCATTTTTTCCTCCATGGCCCTTCTCTCGCCTCTAAATACCTCAATCCCTCTCTCTAAAATCTCATTCACCTTAACACCTTTATCTTTGAAAGAGGATATAATTCCTAGAACTGAGCAACCGTCACATAATCTAACATTAACAATAGTACATTTCAACTCCCCTAGTTGATTATGCGTAAAAGGGAATTCGTATGCCATTAATCCTTTGCCGTATTCTATGTCGGAGGGTAAGGGTATAAAGGGGGTTGTGTGGAAGGAGGGACAACGACGATTGCCGCATGAAGCGTATCCCTTCTTATTCAATACTTCCTGAGACGTTCTCCATCGCAATCCTATAGTATAATCAATCTTCCCTCGTCTGCCTTCGTTACTTTGTTTTAAGAGTGATGTAACAAGTTTTTCGAAACATATTATACCGTATTCTTTGTACAAGCTTTTCTGATATTGGACTTCCATACGTTGTTGCCATGTTCCTTCCTTCTTAGCACCCTTCTTAGCACCCTTCTTAGCACCACCACTGTTAGCACCACCACTGTTAGCACCACCACTGTCGACACCACTCGTCGTTGTAGTAATAGCAGTTGATGTTGTCACGAGAGCAGCAGAAACATCTTCGCCCTCCTCCCTCTCGTCTTCTGAATCGGAGGAAGATTCATCTGTATCAAATCTATAAACATCCTTCAATTCATCAAAATCACTTTTACCCATCTTCACCGAATCAACTTCCTGTGTTTTAACGTAAGGAACTATCTGCTTCGAAGAGGAGGACGATTTTTTAGAGCGGGTCGATTTCGACGCTTTCGACACTTTCGTTTTCTTATCCTTCTTCTCTTTCTTAGACTTCTTGCTTGAAGGCATCGTTTGGAATCACTCTAGCACTGTGTAACAAATGACGATGATGCGTCAGAGCTACGATAACAAGACAACCGCCGAGAGAGTGTTTTGTATAATGGTGTTTTTATGTGTCGAGGGTGGTGGCGTGGTTGTTGTTTGGCAAAGGCGACGCGCAGAGTCACACCGAACATGTCTCTCTCGCCCAATTTGGCCAATTTTCATGATTTTTCGACTGCGTGTGGTGTGAAGAACTAAACTTTGTTCGTGACTCGTGACGCGCCCTCCCTCCTCTTTCCCCTTTACTTCTTTCCCAGCTTAAATATCACCCAGGATCGACCGACGGTAGATTCCTCGACTACCACTTCGACTTCGCTTTCCCACGCTGTCGCCCAAACAGTCTGATCCAACCAAACCTCAGAGTCCCTCCCAACATATGTCTGTCAGCAGTGTTGCCACCTCACTCGCGCCCAGCGGCACCCTCCGTGCGGCAATCAATATGTCCAACTTTCTGCTTGTGTCGTCAACGTCCTCCTCCGGCGACCCCGCGGGTGTGGCTCCTTCTCTCGCCACCCTTCTCGCAAACCGTCTGAACATCCCAGTGCAGCTCATTCCCTACAAAAACCCCGCACTAATCACGGCGGCGGCGGACCTCGACGAGTGGGACGTCGCTCTTCTTGGGAGCGAGCCCCAGCGCGCTCAGGTCATTGCCTTCACCCAGCCCTACGTTGAGATACAGGCGACCTACCTCGTGGCCCCCTCGAGCAGCAAGCACGGCGACATCAGAAACGTTGCGGACGTGGATCGACCGGGCACCAACGTATGTGTCTCGCGCGGTTCAGCGTACGGCCTGTGGCTCGAAGCCAATCTCCAAAACGCGACCCTGCACCAGACTGAGGCTCCTGGCCTCGACGCCAGCCTCGAGCTCTTCAAGTCAGATCCTAACCACGACGTCCTTGCCGGCCTCAGACCGTGGCTCCTCCCAATATCGGAAGCCACTCCAGGTTCCGTCCTTCTCCCCGGCGCGTTCACCTCTGTGCAGCAGAGCATTGGTGTCCCTCGCTCGCGGGCAGACGGTGGTGCATCCATGTATTTGGAAAACTTCGTTGGCGAAGTTCTCGCCTCCGGGCACATCCAGCAATTCATCGACGAGCACGGCGTTACTGGAAAGTTAAGCGTGGCGGCATAAGCGTAATAAGTCCAGATGTTGTTTTTTCAAGAAATGGTAGTTCATTTCATTATTCTCATTATTTTCACAAATCTGCCATCCTGCAAAGAGCTCTGTTGACGAAGTCCTCAATAGCTCTCTCGATGTCACCCCTCTCCACCGACCCCCCCGCCTTCGTTTTTTCGACGGCGAACAGCCCAGCCGCAACCCCTTGCTTCACAACAACCAGCAAAAAGCCCGCGCTCACATGCACCACGCTGAACGTGCTTCCTATTTTCCACACGATATCTCTTTTCTCCCTCCTCTCGTCATAATCGCTCGCATCCATATCAATCTTCCCAAACCAGCCACTGATCCTGTCCATCAAATCCCCAACCCTAACATCGTACTCCTTGGCGACATTTGCGACGGCGCACATTTCGCACAAAGCGATGAATCCACCCTCGTCCAGGCCACCGCCGCTCCTCCCAAGCTCGCTCCACAGCATGTCCCGCTCGATGTCCTTAGCCGCCTTTCCAAACAGCTCGTTCAAGATCCCGTGCGTCTTGCCGACCATGGCGTCGTCCCCCCCCACCACGAATAACCTCATCGTCCACCCTTCGTCCTTCTTTTCCTCCCCCCTTCTTTCGTCGTCCTCAACGCTAGCCGTCTCCCCGCCCAACTGACCTCTTCTCCAGTTATCCTCTCGTCCAAACAAAAAGAACGCGCAGCTGCCTTCCTCGACAGCGCCGCATAGCCAGACTCCGCCCTCCTCTCGACTCCCGCCTCCTCTTGTTTTGTTTCCCAGCCCGCCCCCAGTCTTCGCCACGTAGTCGAAGATATCAATGTCCACGAACAAGCTGTAACCCCTGGCGAAACCTTTCCCGTGGAACTCCTCAAACAGCATCAAATGACTTACATTCCAAACAGCTCCGGCGTCATCCATATCTATCCTCTCCCCGACGTTCTTAAAAACATTGTACTGAAATTCGTCCTCGACGATTTTCTCGCATTGGTCCTTGATCTCGCCCATAATGGCATTGCATTTTCCCAAGTTCTTCTGCCTCTTCGCCCACGTGCGCAACCTGATCCACTTCTTGCCGCCATCGCTATCATCGTATTTCACCACGGCTACCTCAAAGTACATCCCTTCTCGTCCGATGAGCAGTGGCGGACAAAGCGCGTTGCTGTCAAAGCCGGCAGCGCTCGCACTTCCCCTTCTTCCGCAACCATCAGCAGCCATCGGCGATCCGCGGGCATCCTCGTCTATCGCATCTTCAACGATCCTAACCAAAGTAAAGTCCTTGTCCGTGGCGCAAAGGCTTCTCGCAATATTGTCCAAAAACATACTTGCGTCAAGCCTAAATCTATCGACTCCGACCCTGTCAAGATCCAACGTTATAAGTTCCAAATACACTGGCGGCAACGGCCTAGATGCAATCACGTACTCAGTGTAGATGGAGCTGGCGAGTGAAGTGAGGTTCGTCCTTCGGGACTGCTTCTTCAGACGTTCCGACAATTCCCTCTTGTCGTCTGCGTTTTTACGGTCATTTTCGGCCTGCTGCTGATCCTTGATCGGAGTGAATGCCCCTTCTGCTTCATCGCCTCCGGCGTGAGAGGGAGATGAATCAGTCGCTTTCTCAACTCCACCTCTATCGCCTTTATCGCCTTCTCGCTCCCTCTCTTTCTTCGACTGGCGGTACTTGGGAATCTTCTCGTTCGTAGTATGTCCTACGCGCGCCCTACTACGCGCACCCAAGACAGCGTGCATAGCGGCGCCGTCAACGGATGCGCCGACAAGAGTTGGCTTCTTAAAGGAAATCGTGGGTCTCAAAAATTTCACCACAGGCCGAGAACTTTTCTTCTCCTTGGCCTCGTTCTCCAAACGCTCCTTCTCCCTTTCCTCCCTCTCCCGCTTTTCTTTTTCAGCGATTCGCTCCTTTTCTCTTCTCTCGCGCTCCTCTGCCTCCAATGCCCCCTTCTCCTTTCTACCTCCGCTTCTGGTATCAACCAGCACCCTGGTCATCATAGAACACAAACTGTCCGCCTTGGCTTCCTCCTTCGCAAGATACCTGGCATGAATGCTCTCCAACGCCGTCTCGACCTTTTGGTACACATCGGGGTGGACATTGAAGAACTGAAGTTTTCTGCTTTCGCGCGTGCACGTGAAGAGGACTGCTAGGTTTCTGCTGAAGATGACGCTTTGCTTGGCGAGCTCGCGCAAGATTGTGCGCATCTGGTTGTTGCGGTCGTCGTCCAAGTCGATGTCGACGCGATCGTACAGCAGCAAATTCGTCTTCGGCAGCTCTTCATCCGTAGGCGTAAGACCGTAGTACAAGCAGTACGTGGGAGAGTCGATGGTGGAGTGCTCCGATGTGTGGCTCTCGCAGCACACAGCACCCGCACCGACAAAGTCGTGAATGACATTAGAAAGAATCTCGTCGAAGAACTTTTTTACACTGATCGCCTTGAAGTACCCTTGCAAGTGAACGGTGCGCACAGACAGAGTGTTGAGCTCTTGGGCGTAATCGCAAATTGTCGAAAGTTGCGACGTGCCGACTGGCGCGTTCTCAGGGAGAGCGAAAAGGACTCGATTTTCTCGAAGCAGACCCAGTTTTGAGGCTAGTAGCATCCTTTCGACAACGTAGTCCAGCAAAGACTGGTTCATGCAAAACTCTAAATAGCCCAAGAGCGAGTCTTCGTTGACTGTAGTGTTGATGACTTCCGTCCTAATGACCCACGCCCCGCTGTCGGCTTCGTCACTACTTGGGTCGATCTTAGTGACGCCCTTGCACGCATCGACTGCAAACACCTCTTCGGCGGAAATGCTATCCGTAGGAAGTACGCCGACGCGGACGTTCGAGACGTTCTCGAGAACGAGGCGGACGATCGCCATACCTGCACCAATAGACCGAAAGAAACCTGAACCCTTCTCGGTGAGCGTGGAAACACCCTGGTTCATCTTGCTTGATGCAGCGTTGTGGTTATAGTAAATGGTAAAGTCTTTGGACTCAAACTGGACTTCTCTGCCCAGCTCGTGCGGCTCTTCGAGCTCACTGCTCTCCTTTTGGTCAACATCACCCTCCGGAGCGTAAAGCATCGAGACGGGCGTTAAACAGACGTCGTCAGCGAAGCCGAGGCGTCGTTGCGCGGCTGGCTCCATGGACAGAGAGTGAACGTAACCGGAGGAGCATATGTTTTGCCGCACGTACAGCAAATAAAGCATAGGATCGGATATTATAGGCGGCAGCTGGTAGTGCGTACTTTTGTGGGAGTCGGAGGAGAAGCTCATCAGAAACTCAACGTCCTCATCAGCGACACTGAACTGGGTGTTGTTACGTAATATGTTGGACAAAGAGTTTAGGGCCACGCTGTCGATGTGTGTTCGCAAGATCTCGACCAACTGCTCGGTGATACTAATGCCCGGTTCCACCACGCCATAAACAAGCAGCTGGATGGATTCATCTTCGTCCTCCCCACCTAGAGAGTGAGGTTCGAGGCGTAGGTAGAATATGTCGTCGTTAGCATCCTTGTACACAAATAGGTTGGCGCGATTCGACACGGCGAAGGGGTGTAGCACCGAGGACTGCAGTGACAATATGGTAGTCTCGAGCTTGCACCGATGGTTGAGGGGGAATATTGTGCTGAACTTGAGAGGGCACGCGAGATCTGCCGTGGTCTCAACGGGAGGTTGCGGTAAAGTTTCGTTACCTTGGCTTGGCCTCGGAACAACTTCAGTTTCGTCGGAAGCAACTGCGCTGTCGCTCGCGTCTCCTCCATTGTACTCGGGCAGAGGCGGTGTCTGCTGATGTTGCTGCTGAACGGTCTCGTTACCGTCAACAGCAGCGATGCTCGTATTTTCCTCAGTTGACACCACCTCAACTCTATCTTCCGGTACCATAATGATTTCCGCCGTCCTTGTCAAATTGAGCCTTCTCAGACCCCAAATCTGATGACACCTGGTCACTACGCTCGTAACGATTTCAATCTCGGGAAGGACTCTTTCCTTCTTTCCTGGATCGAACACCTTTATCTCGAACACTTCTAGTAATGGGCGGATACGCATAATTCCCCATTCACCATCTCCACCCAACCACCAGTATATTCGCCCTTTCTTGTTTATCTCTCCCTCCATCGTTGTCTCAAACTTCTCCCGCACGTCTTCTAAGAACAAGTCACGCGACGACGCCCCGTCCGACTGCGGAGCGGCAGAAATGGAGTTGGTAATTCGATCAAGGTGGAGGGGGATTCTGGTGGTTGTAACGTTCACCGAATTTCTGAGACAAGAAAGGATAAGGCTGACATCGATGTCGGCGGTTGACACGTGGGACAGCCGTTGCAAGGTCTGTGCTGCAGCGAACGACGAAATGACAGCGCGGACGGACAGCATGACTGCGATGTTGAGAGGCTCCATCTCGTCTTCGAGAGCCATGTATGCGGCAAGCGAGCCCGACGAAGGAAAACTCGAAAGCGCTGCAACAGTGTTGGGAAGGGTCTTGTTATCGAATTGGAAACGAACAAAAATCGGTGTGATGGTCGTCGTAGGGGTCGAAGAATTGTCCTCGAGCAGCTGAAGCAGTTCCTGCTGCGACAAATCGGATACATGCGGGTGATGCTTGCATCGCTCCTTTTCGTCTTTTGAAAACATAAAGCTCCTTGGCGTCCCACTACTGCTGATGGTGCTGTTCCTAATGGCCGGTTGCGGCTTGTTGATGTGCTTGAACGTTGATGCTGTAGATGAAGATAAATGCGACGCAATGGATTCAGACGAAATTGAGCTTGTCGTAGAATCGTCTGAAGAGGACGAGTCCGTGTCGTAACCTTCATCACGCAGCATCGTTGATTCGCGGGGAGGCGAGTAGGCGAGGACGGCCGAGTCCTGAGAAGTCAACGGAGTAGACGGAAGCAAGTCGTCGTCATCTTCGCCGTCGTCGTCATCTGAGTACAGCGATAGCGAATCTGATACATCGTCGACATCTCCGTCGCCAGATTGATCTACGAAGTCGGGATCAAGACTAAACTCTGCCAATCGAGCCGAAATTGACAGACGCGTTGCATCGATAAAGGCTGCGTCCTCGGGCACTGACTTATGAGGAAAGAACCACCACTCAGACGACCCCGGCACTGGCTTCAGAAGCTCGCTGATTTCCGTGTGGAGAGCCGAGTTCATCGTGGATGCAACCACTGTCTCGTTTATTTGCACGTTGTGGGGATGGAACTTCAGTGCCGTGTTGAAATCCGCAGGATTTGTTGCAGGTGGCGCGTCTAAATACGTGTACATGGACCGGACGAAATTGGCGTTGTGCCTATTAACGAGATCACGGATAATCAAGTTACTTGCCTCGCCAAGGTCACCTTGCTTCTCGTCTGAGTGAGAGTACAGGGTTGCTGTGGTCGACGAGAAAATTTTGACTTCGCGCGTGGGCGGAATAGTGTCGGGTTCAATGTCTGGCGACAAGTAAACCAGAAGCAGCGGTGAATCGCTGGTCGGTGGCCTCTTGATAAACCAGTCACCGGACTTGTAGCGCGCATCCGTAATGTTGGTCACCGTTAAAACCTCGAACTGTTCTCTGAACAGGCTCTCGTCGGATCGATAGAGTAAAGTGTGGGTCGATGGAGTATGTTCGAAGTTGAGCGTCTGTAGAACGCTGTCGTAGACTCCTAGCTTCAGCGGGTTCGCGCTGGATGAGAAGTAAGTCAGCGATACACTCGTTTGCTTACAGTTCTGCAGAGTTGTTTCAACGTTGCTGAAAGAAACGGAATCTGTAGCATCTTCAACACGCTGCCGCGCTATGAGAGCGTTTTCGACGTCGACATCGGCTGACAGTATATGATTGGAAAGTTTGCTAAACTCTTCTGCCTCCACCGCTTCCATTGCGACTGTGATTCTGAGAGCGGAAGGAGTTTGCAGGATTTGATACGTCAGCAAGTGCGGGGGATAGACCTTGCACAACGTCGCTGTTGTAGGCGACGAATGAAGCAGGCGGAAGTTTCCAATTGTTTGGCGACGGCGCGTCAGTAATATGGGCAGCGATAAATTGGGCTGAAGGGGCCATGTTTGAGTAGTGGGTGGATATGACTGCAGCCTCAGCAGTCTCGTAGACAATGAGCTCGGGAGGTGAACCAACGTCCGAAACGGCGGCATCGTGAGCACTTCACTGCCGTGTGTCGGGGGGTAGAACGCCAGTCTTAGCAGGCGGTTGTAAGAAGCGAACGTCTGCACTGTGACGTATGTGATCTTCTTGTTCTGGACTGTGGCAACAATTGTGGTTGATGTCGCACCGTCCGATACGGCCGGCGATAATAAGGTGGAATAAGCGAGGATGGACTTGAGCACACCGCCACAATCATCTGAGAGAGTTTCAATGGAGAGCCCAACGCCGGGCTCGTAAACTGTTTGGAAGTGTCTTAATAGCGTGCCAACAAGTGACGCGTCCCTGCGGGGTTTGGTAGGAACTGTTGAATCAAGCAATCCTCTTGAATCAAACAAATCCCTCGTGAGGCAATCGACAGAAACTATATCTTCAACGAACCACCGAGCAACGTCTGCTGTGTCGTCCGGTGTCGGCCACCGCTTCAGATCCCCCGCGAATACTGGAGCGGACATGCGGGCTGTTATGGCGTCAACTATCCTCGGTGGCCCATCAACGTAGATTCGAATGGACTTGATAACATCCTTGACAGCAATAACCTTGTAGTCAACTAGCAAGTTTCGAAACCTTCTGGCAAACGTATATACGTCAGTTTCGCCCTCCTTGACGCGAGGGCGCATTCGCATCGTTTGGCTTCGGAGCTGAAGGATCGAAGACGTTGTGAGATGCGGCACGACGTACTTGTAGAGAATGGTAGAAGTGTCGCTGAGGGGTCGTTGCACGCGCGGCGGAGTGAGGTGCTCAAAAAGCAAGTGGAACTGGACTGGTAGCGGCTTCATCGTTCTTCGGACGCCGGCATACTGCAGAAGATGGTGCGGCGGCGGTGCTAGAGACTGGTAGGCTACGAGGGGTGGCGGCGGCGTTGTCAGTGTAGTCATAAGAGAGGAGGGGATGATCAGCCCGAACGAAGGGGGCTGGAAAACAAGGTTCTGCGGCATGAAGTCGTCGAAGCGAGAGTCCAATGCGTTGCAAGCGGCGTCATGCGGTAACACGATGACGTTGACGTGCATCGGGCGCTTCGGCCTAAGTCGGACCTCGACGTAGTCGCTGATCGCACTGGAGACGCACAGAATTGTGCAAATTGGCTTGGACAGAGGATTAGTGTGCGACGTTGAGGGTGAGGGGCTGATGGGGGTGGGAACCTTTGAGAGGAGTTTGGCAAATGATAGCGGCATCGGCGTTGGCGGGGGGTCCTGCTGGGTCGCTATGAATGCTGATATGGTGTCTATGGCGGTCATAATGGATTTGTTATTCATCGTAGATTTGAGGGAGGTGGTGGAGGTGGAGATAGCAGAGTGATCTAGCTTGAAGTCCGATAGCACGGCCTGCGTACCATACGTCTCGGTGACGTATATCACGTCGAGCGTTATGGTGGGGTGCCAATAACCCTTGGAGTCGCCGCCGGTCGCAGCCGATATTTGGGACGCGATGGTTGAGGTTTTGATTGGCTGGGACAGGGAGATCAGAAACGTCTGGAGAAGCTGCATGTGGTCCTTCAAGGCGCGCGGCGTCACGTGCGGCGTTAAGATCACCGTGTGCGTGTATTGAGGGTAGAGGAGATTGATGAACGTGCTGGGGGTGATGCAGTAGGGAGTGAGGGGGAAGCGGAGGGAGGGGGGAACGATGGGGGTCGGCGTGACGGGCAGCAGGGCCCGGATCTGCCTGTGCTCGGGCTTGTTGAGGGTGCGGTGCGGCGTGCACTCGAGAACGAGGGGGGAGGACGGAAGGAGCGTGAGAGGGGTCGGCGTGAGAGAGAAGTCCATGGTGGGGTTGTTGGCGTTTTTGGCGCCGCTCTCAGCTCTGACGCTGTTGCGAGAAGCGAGCACGCACAGGTACGTGAGGTGGCACGCGAACGTGCTACCGAGGGACGCCGTCATGGTCTCTGCAACGCCGGCGTTGGAGAGCATTCCCTCCAGCATCCGGGCTCTGAGGAACAGAGGATCCAGGGGTACGCTGTGGAACAGTGAGTAGGAGGGGAGGAGCAGGGTGACGGCGGAGCAGTGCGGAAATTCGGGGCCGTCGTCCTTGCTGCTGGGAAGCTTCTCCGCTCGCTTGTATGAGGGCTTGTACGCGGACGAGGCTGCTGCCACCACCGTCTTGGGCAAAGGCGTATTATGAAGTAAGAGAGCAGGTGAAGCCGCCGGAATCGGCGAGTGACTGCGGGATCGGCGGGAGCCTGACATGGAAGGTAGGCAGTGTGTATCAGGTATCAGGTGAGGTTGAGAGAGAAAGTGGTGGGGGGTGGTGGGAGGGGAGTGCTAAGAGAGGGGTGAGGATGTTTGCTCATTTTCATCCTACCCAACCCAAAGCTAGGAACCCGTCCTATCATTCACTCGCACACTCCTGAGACCACGTGATATCTGAGCATTCATCGCGCCCTCCGATGTCCCTCGACGCCCTAATCCTCGCAGCACTCTCCCTCTACTTCCTCCTCAACCTCTACACCCTCTACAACATCCATAAACTCCGTATGCATCTCCTCAACCCATCCACCACAAACACAGAGGTGGCGACTACAGGAGTGCAACAAGAAGATGATTGTGGTTTCGGTGACATTGAGACTGCATTTACAACTACTGAGAGTACTGATGCCGATGTCATTCATAGTGTCGCTACTGATGTCGATGCACTGTCTAGCGCTAGTAGAGTCATTCTCTCCCTATCACCACCACAACCACAAAACCCAATACCGTCCTCGCAGAAACCATTATGCGTTGATGACGAATCGATCCGTAGAACGGTGCGTGAATTGATGTCATGCGGACATCCAACAATCACTACCAACATGCTTCCAACAATCTACTCCTCTTCCAACAACAGTAATACTGAGTTTATGAATTCTGAAGAATCTAGAATATCAAATCAACCCCCCACCGTAGAGCAAATCGCAATCCCCCCGGGTCCTCTCGGTATAGTAATAGGAAGAGCAGTCCTGACGACCTCAAACAACAGTCAAGTTCACGGTATTTTTGTCTTCGATATTAACATTAACTCTCCGTGTAAATCTCTCATACGGACGGGAGACAGGCTGACATCGATTAATAACTATTCTCTCGCTGTTAAAACTACTGAAGAAGTCAAAGCGCTTCTTAAGAACACTTCCCTCGATCGCATCCTCGGCATTGTCCGCTGTCCAAACGACGCGACGAGACTCCAAGAACTCGACGAATTCAACAATCCTTCGTCCTCGGTTTGTGATCCTGCGGCATTCCCTCCAGTCTCATCGCTCCATGTGTCCTCGGCACCCGATTCCGTGACATCGCTCACCCTTAACCCCTCCCTCGAGATGTTCAGTAGCTTGGCCTCAAACTACCCTGGTGGGAATGGAAACCACGGAAGTATTTAATCGTCAAACTTTTGAAGTAATGTCTATTTAGTTTCTGCAAACTCCCTTCCCCGCTTGCGCCCCTCCTCTTCCTCCTCTAGTCATCCCCGATCCAGCTCATGCTCGCCTTGTAGCTCCACGACCACGCGCTGAACGCATTGCTCGGCATCAAGTGGTGCATGACCTTCGTCTCCCTCGGAGGAATGACCTGCATTGCCACGAGACTGCCTCTGTGACTCAAAACATTCCTACTTTCGCTGCAATCCAGCGTGAACTCCAGAGCCTCGCTGCTGCAGTTCTCCACTGCGAAACTGACGCCGCTGTATCCAGCCTTACGTGTGAACAGCTTGGCCTTACCGTCGGCGTACTCGGCGCACTTGCCGAACGCCTTGATAGGAAGTTCCATCGCCTCCTCGTACGCGTCCGCGTCGAACGGCTGGGGGTGCAGCTCGAAGTCGCTCTCACTGTGAATCGCCAAGATGCAAGTCCTCGCGAACAGCAGTCTCAAGTGCCTGTCGTATCCCATGTAGATGAGATCCCTCCACAGCGTCTCGTGGTCCCTGCCGCTCTGCTCCCACATGTAAATGTACGCCTGCCTGAACCCGTCGGCGGTCAGGCCGCCCTCGAACGAGTCGAACGTGTTCATGATCCACTCGTATATCTCGTCCTGCATCGTGCATCCCTCCGTCATCTGCATGAAGCTGTTCAGCTCGTCCTTGTTCAGCACGCCGTCGAGGTCGGCGTCGAGCCTCTTGAAGATCTCGTTTAATGCTTTCTCCGCGATGACGGTCAGCTCGTTCTCGTTCGTGAACAGCGCCGGCACGTCGCCCTCTCCTCCCACGAGCAGGCCCTGGGAGAACTTGCAGCCGGTAGTAGTTGGCACGACTAGGTACTGGCCGGGAGGAAGGGTGACGTCCGTCTGGTTCTGCCTCTCCGCGCTGTTGCCGCTGCTGCCCATAAGCTTGTACGTGTAGTCTGGCAGTATCTGCAGGATGCTCACTCCCACGTCCAAGTACGGGAGCGCGTTCTCGCACCGCGAGTCCTCCTGGTGGATGCTGAAGTACACCTTGGAGGTTTGCTTGTTGCTGAAGACGTACATGGGGGTGCTGATGTTGCCGTCGGCGCCAAAAGTGAAGCAGATTTTTCGGCGCTTCTCGGTCCAGCTGATGTTGTTGCTCGAAGAAGAGTCGGCCATGCACACGTTGATGGAGAAGAAGTGCTTGAGGAGATCCTCGAAGCACATCCAGAACGTTCCGTCGTCGTCCGCTAGCACGACGTTGAGTTCCTCCTTGATGTCGTCAGTCCAGAGGTCCGACGAGTCGCTCCAGTCGCCCTGCCACTCGAAGCCGCCCCAGGGGTTGCGGAGCTGGCAGAGGCGGATTCCCTTCACGGTCTGCTTGGCGGCGAGCATGGTGTACGCGTGACCAGCCACGAGGCCGACTCCGTTCTTCTCCGGCTTCTCTCCGCTCTCGGTGAAGATGTCCTCTCCGGGCGTGGACGCGCTCATGATGAAGCCCTCCTGGTCCCAGTGCACGAGGTTGCGCCAGAGATCTCCGTTCTTGATGGTCTTCTGCACGTCCTCGTCCTCGAACCTGATGGTGGTGTAGGGCGCGCCGGTGAGGTCGATCATGGCCTCGTACGCCCAGCCCATCTTGATGGCGGCGTAGCAGCCGTGAAGCTTGGCGTACGCCTTCTCGAGGAGCAGAACCCACAGTTCGTTGCCATGGCCGCGGGAGTAGGACGGTCCCGCTCCGGGGAAGCAGGGAAAGAAGTCGTCCACGGTCACCGTCTGCCACTGGCCGTTCTTGCACAGGCGCAGCTTGTAGACGCCGGACTCGTTGACGGTCTGGGACTCCTTCTCGAAGAGGTTCATGACGAGCTCGGGGAACTCGGCGAGAGATGAGAGGGCGCACAGGAACCAGCAGTCAGCGAGAGCGCCCTGGCGGATGTCGTTGGGCTCGATGCCGCCGTCGAAGACGTTGTAGGGGTGGGGGCGGGAGAAGTCCCTGGGGCGGCGCCAAGTGATGGGTTTGTCGTCGGAGATGGGGGTGTTGTTCTTGTCCTTGCTGTACAGCGAGCGATCGGAGGGAGGAAAGTCGGGATCGACGAAGTACACCTTGTTAGCGGAGCAGCGCTTATTGATCTCGGATATGGTGGCGGAGTCGTCGCCGAAGTTGAGCTTGCGCGCGTTGAGAAGCTCGGTGGCGATGCGGCGACGGTCGTCCTCCAGGAGCTGCTCCACGGCCTTAGGATCGGGGTCCTCCACCGACCAGGAGTATGTGTTGCGAAGGTTGGCTCCCTTGGAGGGATCCAGGAGTGTGAGCTTGCCCACGACGACCTTCTTGAAGGGAGGAGCAGTGGCTGAGATGAGGAGGCCACCAGACTCAAGCTCGAAGTTCTCGGAGCCGGAGAAGTCCATGTTGAACTTGAAGCGATTGAAGCGGCAGCATTCGATCTAGGTACGGTGAGGGTGAGGGAAGGGAGTTGGAGAGGGGGGTTAGAGAGAGTGAGGAAAGAGAGAAGAAGGCGAGAGTCGTGGAGAAAGGGAAAGAGTAGGTGGGACCTTACCTCGTAGGTGAAAGATACAGGAGGACCCGAGTTCCTGGTCGTGTACAAGAAGACGTCGTCCGTGATCATGTGCTGCGCGGGCTTGTTCTTTCCGTCGCCCTGGGGCTCCATGGCGGGGGGGGAGGAAGCCATGTTGGTGAGGAGAAGATTGAAAAGGGGAGGAAGGGAGAGGAGGTTAGAGGGGCAGCCCGATGAAGCTGGATATAAGTTCGAGGATGACTTTCGGGATGCAAGGAAGGCGAAAGTGAGTGCGGTAGAAGCCTAGTGGAGAAAGGGCTACGAAGGAGGTATGGTAGTTGCGGAGCCCAATTGAAAACATAAACTTATCAAATAAAAATCAAGAAATCACAGAGAGTGA
>JACKZZ010000024.1_pt1 | contig 18784 bp, 14 predicted proteins | sample 8027871 | NCBI WGS metagenome assembly JACKZZ01 (sample SAMN15724774, study PRJNA655200) | protist metagenome | isolation source: fluorescence activated cell sorting (FACS) single amplified genomes of... | place: USA: West Boothbay Harbor, Gulf of Maine | collected 2000-07-19
TTAAGCTAAGTACAGTATCCAGATTAGATACCGTATCTACTTCCGCAAGTAAATCTTCTACTTTAAGTAAAAATTCTTTTTGAAATACACCTGCATCATTCTTTACCGCTAATAATAAAAAATCATTGTCGGAGGAAAACATTTCTCGATGGTCTTTGAAAAATCTTGTTTCTGTATCCTCTTCAGGGTAAAATTTTTCAAAATTATAATCAAACTCCAAGTTCTGGATAGCTACTATACACACAAGAGTGAATAAACCTACCGCGGTTAATATAAGCGTGCTTAAGATTCTTGGATTCTTCATTCAACACAAAAATACCGAGATAACCAATAAATGCAATGCTTTTATTGTTGTAATTCTAATGAAAATGAATACTTGCTCATAGAAGCCTTTATCGTATCATGATCTGATAAGGAAACACCTTTAATCATCGCAGTAAAACCAACAGATTTAGAATTAAACACATCTATTGATTGAAATGAAAATCCCTTCAATTCCTTTTCGCAAGTAGCCTTTATCTCTTGCATGCACAACTTCGGTTTAAATATTTTATCAATAGAAGTCATTGGCATCTTGTCAATAATTACAATTGCTTTTGGAATTGCTGCCTTTTCAAATATTTTTTCCCGAACAAACTCCATTAATTCCTGCTCGTTCAGCTTTTTCCCTGGCTTAACTTGTACGTATACCACAGGCACTTCTCCTACTTTAGGATCAGGGCGCCCAATAGCAGCAGCCAGATCAACAGAAGGATGCGCATAAAAAGCAGCTTCTATACTTGCGGGATCAATATTGTGTCCGCCTCGAATAATCAATTCCTTCTTTCTTCCTGTCAACCACAAGTAACCATCGTTATCTATTTTCCCAAGATCTCCAGTATTGAAATAGTTTGCTCCATTAAAATCCACCCAGACCTTGGCATTGTCTTCTTCTTCTAAATATCCCTTAAACACATTTCTTCCTTTGATACAAACAGACCCGACTTCATTAGACGCAAGTTCTAAGTAATTAGATTGGCTATCCTGACGCAAAATTTTAATCTCGCTGTATGGAATAGGATATCCAACCGAGCCAATCTTACGCTCTCCATAAGGCGGGTTAACAGCGACCATGCACGTCCCTTCCGTACAGCCATAACCTTCGAGTATTTCAACACCCGTTTTTTTTTCAAATGTTCTCATTACTTCTACCGGCAACGGAGCAGCTCCGCTAATCGCATAATTAATCCCAGTGCAATCTTCCTCCGATGAAATATCTAAGAGACTATTATAAATTGCTGGTACCGCTGCAATCACAGTGATTTCATAATGCCTGATTGTCTTCCAAAAATTGGTCATTATGCCATCTCCTCTGAAACCTTTTGGTCCAGCAAGAACAAGGTGACCGCTTCCAGCAATACACATAGACAACATAACCATAGCACCAAACACATGAAACAAAGGCAATCCGCCATAAACCGTAAATTCTTCTTCACCGGTTCTAAGATTGTGTCCGGTTGACCAGCAATCAAAACAAATATTATCTTGTGTTTGAATTGCAATCTTTGGGCGACCTGTGGTACCTCCGGTATGGAAATAGGCTGCTGCATCAGAAGGATGAACATCAAAAGTGAAACTTAATTTATCTTTGGAAAATTGTTCTTTTAAATGCTCATAATCATGCAACTTCTGTTCCTCTGCAGAAGTTCCTTGATTTTTAAATTGAGTAATCAAACCCACAACACCCTTTTTCCAACCTTGGAGATAAGGTGTCATATTTACTTTAATTACGTGTTTAATACTCGGTACTTCTAAACGAATCGCATTGACTTTTTCCCAAATATTCGTTTTAACAAACGGTCCAAGAGTAATGAGCACTTTCACATTAGAAGCAAGCAATAGTTCCTTCAGCAATTCTTTTTCTAATAACGGATTAATAGTAAAAGAGATGCCAACGGTTTGCGCCGCCACCATCGCAAAACAAGTTTCTGGTAAATTCGGCAAGATAATACCAACAACATCTCCTTTTTCTACACCAAGACTGCGCAACATATTCGCAGCAGCATTAATTTCAGCTAACATTTCAGAATAAGTAAATGTAAAAGGCGTTTTAAAATCTTTACCCAACATAAAAAAGGACAAGGCTGTTTCATCGGGATTGTCCTGACAACTCTGCAAAGCGGAATCATAAGTGGTTTTAGGACAAGATGAAAGTTCCGAATTAGCTTCAATTTTAGCAATATCTTCTTTAGATGCTATCCCCTTAAAAGCAAATCTATCTATTCTTCCCACGACCTATTTTTGTTATCGTGAATATAGTAATTTTCGTATTTACAATGCGTGCATTGTAAATTTATTTAGATTTGTATTATTCTATTAATAATAACAAACGATTTATCATGTTAAAAGGAGGTGAATTTTTAGTTTCAAAATCAACACATAACGATTTGTTTATTCCCGAAGAATGGTCGGAAGAGCAGTTGATGATCCGTGATATGGTGAAAGATTTTTGTGATCAGGAGATCCTACAGCCCATGAGAAAATCTGGGAGAGAATTAGACGCATCCAAAGATCGTGATGAAATTATTCGATTGTTAGATAAATCTGCGGAGCTTGGCCTTTGTGGGCTTGCAATCCCCCAGGAATATGGTGGAATGGACCTAGATTTTAATACCGGACTTTTGTTTGGAGAAGCCATTTCGAACGGATTCTCATTTGCTACCACAATTGGTGCTCAAACCTCTATTGGGTCTTTACCTATTGTTTATTACGGAACCAATGCTCAAAAAGAAAAATACTTGCCGAAAATAGGATCTGCAGAATACAAAGCCAGCTATGCGCTCACCGAACCTAGTGCGGGTTCTGATGCGAATTCCGGCAAGACAAAAGCTACGTTAACTGCTGATGGAAAAAGCTATTTATTAAATGGTCAAAAGATGTGGATAACCAATGGCGGGTTTGCAGATATTTTTATTGTATTTGCAAAAATTGACGACGACAAAAACTTATCCGCTTTTATTGTAGAAAAAGCTTTTGGTGGAATTACACTTGGAGAAGAAGAAAAGAAGTTAGGAATCAAGGGCTCATCTACCGTGCAAGTTTTCTTTAATGACTGTCCTGTTCCAACAGAAAATATTTTGGCGGAGCGCGGTGATGGATTTAAAATTGCGTTAAACATCCTCAACTCGGGTAGAATTAAGTTAAGTGCTGGTTCAATTGGAGGATCTAAGTATGCACTTTCTCAGTCCATTAACTATTCGAACGAGAGAAAACAGTTTGATAAATCAATTGCTGAGTTTGGTGCCATCAAATTTAAGATTGGCGAAATGGCTACTAAAATTTTTGCTACAGAAAGCGCCATATATAGAACAGGAAAACACATTGATGAAAAGGAAGCAGCCTTAATTGATGCTGGCAAAAGTAAAAGCGAAGCCAAAGTTCTTGGACTTCGTGAATATACTATTGAATGCGCGTTATTGAAAGTGTACGGGACGGAAGTATTGGATTATTGTATTGACGAAACACTACAAATTCATGGGGGAATGGGCTATAGTGCTGAAGCCGGAATAGAGATGGGCTATCGAGATTCTCGCATTACACGAATCTATGAAGGGACAAATGAAATCAATAGAATGCTCTCATTTGGAGAGCTCATGAAGCGCGCATTTCAAACCAAGGAGATTGATTTAATTACTGCCGGCAAAAAGATTCCCATGCAATTCTTTAAAGAACTTTTCTCATCAACATACAAAGTTGGACAAGAAGATAGAATTGTAGAAAACATGAAACTTCTCTTCATTGCGTTATCAGGAATAGCTGGACAAAAGTTAAAACTTAAAATGATTGATGAGCAGGAAATCGTCATGAACCTATCAGACATATTAAGTGAAATTTACATCTCAGAAAGTTTAGCTCTTAGAGTTGTGAAACTTAGAACAATGAGCATTGCGAAAGAAAAAATGACCATCGTCGAAAAAATGATGCAATTACACATTTATGAATCGCTAAGGAGAGTTCGAACCGCTGCTGAAAACGAAATTGACAGCCTCCCTGAAGGAACCAAACAAGGTCTGCAACGTAAAATGATAAAAAGATTCGCCAAAAAATATACCGTTAATCCAAAAAATCTGAGAAGAGAAATTGCTGATTATTTCATCCAAAAAAACGATTACACCTTTTAACTTTAACCATTCAGCTTTTCTGAAGTGATTAGCTCCATTGCTTTAGGAATATTAGCCATAACCTTAAAAAAACCATTCAATTCTTTCTCAGACACATGCTGTTGAATTGTGTTCTCAAAAGAAAATACTGCTGTCATCGCAACTTCACGCATTTCTTTACCGTGATCCGTTAAATTGATAAACACTTTTCTTTTATCGTCCTTGCTTTTTCTTTTGTAAATCAACCCCTTTTCCTCCATCGATTTTAATATGCGAGACAAGCTATTGGGCTCCATGCCCATACGTGGCGCAATCTTCGTAACAGGAGTTCCATTTACTGCATGAATGGTTAATAAAACAAATGCCATTGGCATTGTTCCGTCTTGTTCTGAAGCCAGCTCGTTGTACATCTTTGAAATGGATAGCCATTTGCTTCTTAACTGATAAATGACCATTCTATCTGCAAGCGCTTGAAAAGAGTCCTTATTTTCTTGATTATTGTTCAACTGAATGTAAAAATACAGAAGAACACATAAAAAAACAATGCACGCATTGAATTTATTTCTAATTTTGAAAAAACAAGTACTGTAAATCATGAAGGATAAGATCGTTTTTATCGACGGGTGTAGAACCCCTTTTCTAAAATCAGGAACCGACTATTTTCACAACGACATCATGTCTTACCAATTAGGACAGTATGCCATAAAAGGGTTGTTAACCAAAACAGGCATAGATCCAATAGAAATAGATACCGTAATTATGGGCACAGTTATTTCTAATTTACAAACTTCTAATGTAGCACGTGAAGCATCTCTGGGAGCCGGAATCCCGACCACTACCCCCTGTCACACCGTTTCACAAGCATGCATCTCCGCCAATCGAGCGGTGGCTTCAGGAATAGGAGAAATAAGAAGCGGTCAAGCTGAAGTTTTTATAGCTGGAGGTGTAGATAACACATCTGATACACCGATCGGATTTAAAAAAGAGATGCGCAAAAAGCTATTTGCAGCCCAAAAATTAAAAACAATAGGAGACAACTTGAAATTTCTATTTTCTCTCAGGCCTAGACATTTCGCGCCTGAAAGACCACAGGTAGCAGAATTTACTACCAAGAAGACCATGGGGCAGGACTGCGATGTATTGGCTGCTAAATACCAAATCAGCCGAGAAGCACAAGACGAGTTTTGTTTGCGGTCTCATCAGCTTTCTTCAAAAGCCTGGGAAGATGGCCATTTAGAAAAAGAAGTCGTTAACGTCTCATTGCCACCTAAATTTAAACCTATAAAGCGCGACAATGGGGTTCGTGTATCTTCACTAGAAAAACTCGCCAAACTAAGGCCCGCATTCGACAAAGAATACGGCACCTTAACGGCAGCTAATTCCTCTTTTTTAACTGATGGTGGTTCTGCAGGATTATTCATGACCGAATTCAAAGCCAAAGAACTCGGATTAGTACCTAAAGCAGAAATAATAGATTTTTGTTTCACCGGACAAGAGCTTGAAGAAGAGCTATTACTTGGACCTGCTTTTGCCTCAGCTAAAGTACTGGATAAAGTGGGCTTAACCTTAGAAGACATAGACGTCATTGAATTTCATGAGGCATTTGCTGGACAAATTTTAGCGAACCTAGCCTGTCTGGAGTCAGCTACTTTTGCTAAAGAAAAACTGAACAGAGCCCAAGCCATTGGTAAAATACCCATGAGTAAATTTAATTTATGGGGCGGTTCACTCTCGTTAGGTCATCCCTTTGGTGCTACGGGATTGAGGTTAATTAACACTGCCGCTAATCGATTACAACACGAAGAAGGCAAATACGCACTGATAGCAGCATGCGCCGCTGGTGCACACGGTCATGCTATGATATTAAAACGATATGAAGCTTAAATTATGAGTAGAGAAGACTTTTATAGAATAGAGAAAAAAAATGGAATTGCTACGATTTGGGTTCATATCAAAAAGGAGAAGATGAATATCGTATCTCCAGATCTGATTCAATATTTTGATGAGATTTACACAGAGCTAAATGACGATGACACCGTAAGAGCCGGCGTTTTGATTTCTGATCGTAAAGATTTCATTGCAGGTGCCGACATCAAAGCTTTTAAAGCAGAAAAAAAAGGCGATTTTACTCCAACTTTGAAAAAAGGGCATTTATGTTTAAACGCCTTGGAAAATGCTAAAAAACCTATTATTGCCGCAATTCACGGTACGGCTTACGGTTTTGGAACTGAGCTTTCGCTAGCTTGTCATGGACGAGTTTGTTCTGATGATCCAAAAACTAAATTTGGCCTTCCTGAGGTAAAGCTCGGTTTACTACCAGGTGGTGGCGGAACACAACGACTTCCCCGATTAGTTGGCCTACAAAAATCTCTAGACATGATGCTAACGGGTAAAAACATTTTTGCACGACAAGCTAAGAAAATGGGACTAGTAGATGCCGTGGTTAATCGAAATAAGCTGCATACTGCTGCGGTAGCCTTAGCAGACAAAATCATCAAAAATGGTGGCAAGCTGGAACGCAATCGAAAGCAAACAATGCTCGACAAATTCTTAGATGGCACTGCGATTGGAAGAAACCTAGTTTTTAAGAAGGCAAGAGAAAAAGTAATGAAGCTAACGCAAGGCAACTATCCTGCAGTTCCAAAAATCATAGATTGTGTAGAGCACGGTTTAAAGAATGGCCTAGACAAAGGCTTGCTTTATGAACGTGAGGCTTTTGAGTCTTTAATGCTGGGACAGGTTTCTAAAGAGCTCAGGCAAATCTTCTACAACATGACCGACAATAAGAAAAACCCATACAACAACTACAACAGTGTTGATAAGCTAGGCATATTAGGTGCTGGCTTTATGGGAGCTGGAATAGCAGAAGTTTCTGTAATGAATCAGATGGATGTTGTGCTAAAAGACATTAATCAAGAAACTATCAGCGAGGCAAAGCAATTGATATGGAAAACCTTACGAAAGAAACTAAAACGAAAACAAATCTCTACGACACAAGCAGACCGAACCATAGAACGTGTTAGGGAAAGACTGGACTATGACGGCTTTGAAAAACTTGATTTAGTGGTTGAAGCCGTCGTTGAAAAAATGTCTGTAAAAAAGGCCATTATTGATGGCTTGGATGCTGTTTGTTCTGACGATTACATTTTTGCCACTAACACCTCTGCCCTTTCCGTTACCGAAATGGCTGAACACGCAAAAAATCCTGCTCATGTAATTGGGATGCATTACTTTTCCCCGGTACCAAAAATGCCATTGTTAGAAATCGTAAAAACCAAACACACTTCAGAAAAAACCATCGGTACAGTCTACGATATCGGAGTACGACAAGGCAAAACCTGCATAGTCGTTCAAGACGGGCCTGGATTTTATGCCAATAGAATTTTAGCACCATACCTGAATGAAGTAATGCTTATGCTCGAGGAAGGTGCTCAAATAGAAGCAATAGACCGAGCAATGAAGAAAAAAGGCATGCCCGTGGGCCCGATAGCGCTCATGGATGAAGTAGGTATTGATGTTGGCGCACACGTCATGAGCGGTGACATCGCAGAAGTAGTTAAGTCTCGTGATGGCCTCGTTGTTTCAAAGGGATTACTCAAGATGTTTGACGCAGGATATCTGGGTAAAAAGAACAAGAAAGGCTATTACAAATACGATGGGAAAAACGGAAAAAGAAATGGTGCCAATCCGCAGGCTTACCAGTTCTTTGGGAATCCGCCTAAAAAAGAGTTTGCATTTGACGAGATGACTTGGAGACCTCTGCTATTAATGATTAATGAAGCAATAATGTGCTTAGAAGAAGGCATTCTATCAACACCAACAGATGGTGATCTAGGAGCCGTTTTCGGGCTTGGATTTTTGCCTTTTTCGGGCGGCCCCTTCCGTTTTGCTGATGCCTACGGAATAAACAAGCTCGTACAACTCATGGAAGACCACGCCAAAAAGTTCGGACCAAAATTTAATCCAAGACCATTACTTGCATCAATGGCTGAAAACAACCAACTGTTTCACTCAAAAAATTTAGACTAAGCATGCAGGTAAAAGCCATAATGTAGACTGCACTCTATTCACGCGCAAAACTGTATCTTTAGCACTTCAAAATAAATTAAAATGAAAAAAACAAATCTTTTACTAATCTTAATCTTACTTGTAAATGCCGTTATTCTTTGGAATGTCTGCTGTTGTAATAGCGCGTGTACTGACAGTACTAAATGCAAAAGCAACACAGAATGCACTGCCGAAAAATCTTGTGCCGCCCAAGACAGTATTTGCACAAAAACTACTTGCTGCAATGGAGATAAAAGTCAATGTTGCAAAGAAGAAAAAGGAAAATGCTGTAAATACGGTGAGCCCAAAAGCAAGTGTTGCAAAAGCAACAAAGGAAAATGCTCCAAAAATGAAAAATGTTCTGAGAAATGTGAAAAAGCAGACGGCAAGGACCACGAGAAGATGAAGATGAAATGGATGAAAGAAGAGCTCGGACTAACCGATGAGCAAATGGAAACTTTAAAAGCGGACAAAGAAGTTACCAGAGAAAAAGTAATGGCTTTGAAAGCAGCACACGAAGCGGTTATGATGGACATGCTGAACGAAGAGCAAAAGAAATTAATGCAAGAGATGAAAGCAGACCACCACGATCACGACCACAAAGAAAAGGTAGAAGATACGAGTGAGGAATCTTCGGAAGCAGAAGAAAACAGCTAAGGCACGAGTTCCGTCTTACGGTAAGGCGCTTTTTTTATTTCAAGAAAGTGACTTTTTATTTCCGTAGTTAGCCATTATTATTAAATTTGCGCCCGATTGGTCGCGTAGCTCAGCTGGATAGAGCACCTGCCTTCTAAGCAGGCGGTCGAAGGTTCGAATCCTTCCGCGATCACTAAGAAAAGAAAGCTCACCCAACGGGTGGGCTTTTTTAATTCACACACGAGCGAAACCCGTTTCAGCGAGAGCGGGAATTATAGAAAGCCGGGGTCGCTTGCGATCAAGCTTTCTTTTCGGAATTTGGAGTACAAAGGATCACTTTAGTAATCCCGTCGGGATCACACTGATAAAAGCGTTTGTGCGAATAATTCTAGATTCTGCCGTTAAAGAAAAGCAACCTTCAAAGGGGAAAAATATGAGACTAATTCGTTTTATTGGAAAAACAATAACTAGATATTAGAATTTAACTTTCTCGATTTCTCCTTTTATGTGGTACCAATAGACATTTAAAATAACTTATATTAATTGATATACTGGAACATTATTATCATCAGTTATTACTCTTAAACTATTAATTACATCATCAACCAAGCAGAAGTATAGATTTGTCTAATGTTATTCAGGTCTGATACTCCTTGAGACGTACGATACACCCGTTTAATCGATACACGGAACAGGCTATTTTCTGATCCCGGAACTATTTCGCTGTCGGCATACCCCTTTTTTCTTGCTTCGTCAAGCTGATTTTCCGCATTCTTTCTAGAGCGGAAGCTGCCTATTATGATGTAAGAAGTGAAAGAGGCAGGTGAAGTGACCGTTGCTTCTTTTTCTTCGTCTCTAACTGAAACAATCACATCCGTTAAGTCGTCCTTGTTTTCTTGCACTTCGACCGGGGTTTTCACAAGCTGAGTTTGTGACAATTCATCTTTGGTAACTTCCTTAGCCTCTACTTTATGTGGTTCCATTTCTATCTGTATATCTATAGAAGCAAGAAGATCAAGACTGATGATTTTCGCAGCAACACTGTCTTTTTTACCCAGACAATACAAGTATCCATCTCTGGAAGTCACAAACACTTTACCATTGTGCACAGACGGAGTGGATTCAAAATTCCCTTTTTTAAACCCAGTTTTAACAAATTTCCCTGCTGTATATTTAAATATATATACGCCCTTATAACCTGCTGCCATCAGTCGGCCACGGGTAAACACAGGTGTAGAAATTGATGGGCCAATGTATTCCTTCTGGATCAGCTTGGGTGGCGAATATTTATTTTTGTTATTCGGTCCATCTACCAAATTGGTGTCGGCAGACTTCGGGTCTACAATGTATAAATAGCCGTCTATTCCGGTAAATGCCGCAAAGCTGTGGTTATCAAATGACACCTTGTGTCGGTCATTGATGGCAGGGCTCCCAATGATCCCGCCTTTCCACATCGCATAATCCTTATTATTGGTAGGGAAAAACCATTCTACACAAGCGGTGTCCGGTTTGCTCGGATCCAGCTTGAACACTCCTCCTTTTCCTTTGATGTATTGTTTCTCTACCGTAACCAGTAGGCAGCTGTCCTCCGTAACAATGGTCGTACCATCGAGATCTGAGCCTATGCGAAAATCCCAATCCAGATGCTGGGTAATCATATTGTAACCGTACACATGCCCTGAGCCAGATGCTACATAGATGTGATTACCTATTCTGCATGGAGAGGCCTCAGTTACTATATTGGCATGATGTCTTTTAACATCAACGTCGTCATATAACTTGTGTTTACTGTATACTTTGGGAAGCTGATACGTTGTTTTATCGATAACTGAATCTTGTCGATCAATCGGAGAAAAGACGACAAAGGATCCACTTTCCAAACCCAGATACGCAGTGTCATTCACAACTACGGCAGAGGCATCTACATCCCGACTATAGCTTTTACCTCTCTCTACATTCATTCTCCATACTTCCTTACCCGTATTGAATGAAATAGCACGGTAGCTCCAGACCTGCTTAGAAGACAGGCGCTTGTCGTTTCCCAAACGGCTACCCTGTAATATCAAAATTCTATGATTCGGATCTTTAGCCGTATCGTTCCGGTAAATGGTGCCAGTACCTTTCAGGATGTCGTCGTATTGGTAGTTCCAGATCACTTTTCCGTCTCTTGCACGAATTTTCTTGAGTCCATGATCAAAAGCCCCCTGGATCAGATACAGCTCCTTTTTCTCTTCAATCAGTAAGGGCTGCCCGGTCCACCCTGCCCCTCGCCATACCTGTTTGCCAATTTTACTACTTACAATAGAAATTCCCGAACCTAAAGGTGTTTTCCATATTTCGTGCAAGCTATCTGACTGATAATTTCCGGAGTAGTTCCTTTTTTCGTTCCCCAGGAACGTGCCTACATGAACAACAATGGAATCTTCTTTTTCCGGAACGGGTTCAACATTTGACAGTAGTTTGATAGTTTCTTTTGGCGCAAGGCCGCCCACCGGAAACCGATGAACACTTGTGGTGTCGCATCCTATTGCCGATACAATCAGTAATGTAAGGGCACCTATGTACTTAAGGCACTGCATAACAGGATAGTCCTGAGGCTAAAAAGCAATAGGTATTCGTGAATTGGAAAAAAAGGTTACAAGAAAAGGTAGATCTGCACCTATCAAAAACTACTATTAATAATTGTTTTGGTGGTAAATTCGAACTCAATAAGCCCTACTTTCTGCAAATGGAAATAATAGGGCCAAAATTACCAGAAAGGTCTTTCTTTCTTAACCCCTTAAGGTACATTTTTGAAATTGCACCATCTAAAAATAAGGCATTGGTACAGCCGAAAACGTCTTTGAACAATGAAGCAAAATCATGGAAATTAACTACCGAACCATTGGCAGTAATTGCAAATACAATCCTACCATCCTGTAGCGTTCCAACCCCACTCCTCAATTTTTTACTCTTGGAGTTATGATTCAATGCAGGATGGTGCTTTCCGTTGATTAAAAGCATTGGCCCGGATTGCGTCGCACAATAAGGTAAAACCAAAGAGTCCTTAAACGTTTGTTGATATTCTTTAGTTGTCAGAATGGTTGCCTTATTTTCATAGATGAAAAATACCCCGTTTGGCTTAAGATAAAAATTCAAAAAGATTCCTTTTGGCGCACTTCCTGCATCAATTGGAGCTATTTCGTTTGAATTTATTATTAACAGCCCCTCAGGCTCATTTTTTGGCGTATACATCCCACCATTAGTTAGCATTAAAACCTGATTCCCATTGATCTCAAGTTCCTTTTTCACAGCCCCCAATGAGCTATAGTTAATGGATGCTTTTGCTGAGTCGGAATACTTCAAGTTAAGATCTATCCTATGACTGTCGAGGTCCGCAATAAAACAATGATAGTTCGCTCCCTTGAACTTCAATTTATTTTCTCCAATAAAACTCTTAAAATCATCCGCTAATGCTGTACGAATAGATTCTATTTCCTTACCCGGACCAACTATAAACTCATTAAGCGTTCTTTTGATGGAATCCGCCTCTCGCAAGTTTTCTTTGTTATTTCTTTCATTTGTTTGGTGGGTAGATTGTTGTAGTTTCAGACTAATCATCCTTTCGTTTAATTGATCAATTGAGTCTTGAAGATCTTTTGATTTAATTGTATCAGATCCTACTAACAAAGAAAGGCTATGTATCTCTTTAGAGATTAATTTTATTTGATGGTCAACGGCATAAAATGAATCAATTTTATTTTCAGATTTTGTGACTGCCTTCTGAAATTCAGCCCAGGAGGCAGGTTGCTCCTGAGCCGCAACAAATACACCAAACAGGATCAAATTCGCGAGAAGATAAAGCTTATGCATTTTTATTCATCATATTAGATTTTTCTGCGTTGAAATCCACTATTCAAAATAGTACACCAACAAATTTCTGGCATTACTTACGTCTGTACGTCCTGTAACCATATTATTTACAGAGCCAGATTTATTATAAAGTCTAAAAACATCCTGAGCGCCAGTATCCAGATTCAGTAACGCCGTTACCGCCATCCTCTTTCTTGTTTTCAAAAAGTTGAACACCTTGTTGGACGCATCGTACAGAGTGGCGTTTTGAGGCTTGTGAATTATACATTGTATCTCTTTACCTGCATAGTCCTTGCCAATAGCAAGAAATCTTCTTTCTCTGGCAGCTGATTTAGACGTGTAGTTAGGTTTAAATTTTAGCTCGTTGTCATGAACAAGCAAGTGTGTTTGAAATACCGTAGCACGCTGGTTCTTTGCCCATTCCAAAAATCTCACCTTATCATTGCCTTTTTTTAGATCATACAACTTTCCCGGTATTGCTGATCCTCCCGTTAACTCCAGGTTTCCTTCTGAAATATTTGAAACGGTAATTCCTCCATGTGGATATACGATCACTAAGCCCTCCATTCGATCAACCTCCACTTTTTCATTGATCACATGACCATTATCTACAGTAAGCCCAACTATTCCTGCATTTTCCTGATCAAATGAGCCGTCCATATAGGTACCCGAAGAATACAAAATAATATCTCTACCGGCAGACCATTCCTGATATCTGTTCGCGACACTTTTACCGTATAATTTTTTCGCAAAATACTTAGCCCTTACTCTCTTATCGGTCCTTTTCATGTACACAACACAATAAGATTCTCCTTGATGTTCTACTGACGATGACATCACATAATTGGAATCGTACGCAGGTTTAATTTCAATTTTCGACCCAAAATGTAATATTGAGGTGAGAAGTAAATATAAAACAGTGACTATTATTTTCATAACATTATTTTTTTAGTAGGTGTTTAGCTAGCGATTTCAAGGTCCAATAATAGCACAACAATGTTGCACATAAAAAAAAGACAACAAATAATTTAGACAACCAACCCGTTGAAAACCAGAATCGATCCCAAATGTATTTGTATTTACTCTGAATTAGGTTGTCCACTATTTTCTCAGATTTGCTCAAGCCGAGTGGGGTCTGGTAATTCGCCAACGAACATTCAGTGTGTAAAAATTTGTAACTAAACTGATGCTTCAAATTCGAGTTCTCTTCTAAGTAAGTACTCAATGAATTAGATATTTTATCCATCCAGCTTGAGTAGATTGCTTTAAACAAAACTCTTCTGGCAGGGTAAACTTCACTGTAAATTAAAAATTCTCTAGCCCAAATCAACCTATCCAAAAGAAAATCAGGATTGTACGAAGAAAATTCACTTTTGAAATTAGAAATTAAAGAGTCAGCTAAAATTGAGTAAAATAGCGACTCTGTAACTAAAATTGGTGCGTTAAAAGTCGAATCCACTGCATCTAAATCAGCACTTAATTTTTCAATCTCTTTATAATTGGAATACGTAAGGTAGAGCTCTACAGGAAATTTCACCAATATCTGATCGGCAGAAATTGTATCCAAACAACTTGCGATATCAATAAACTCCTGTTCTTCGTATTCATCGCTACCAAGTGAAAATTGTGTCTCAGGCCCCATAGCTACCAGTCGATATGCCAGATATAAAACCAATATCGTACTGGCAGTAAAAATGATGTAACCAATTGTTATAGCTGCTCTTTTCAAAAGTTGTAATTAATGGAAAATATCAAAAGAATATGTAAAAGAAAATTGATAATAAGCATCTCCAAAGTTGTCAATCCCTTTGGATAATTGACTCATAGTTAACGGAGCGGTCGCCTCGAAAAAAGTTCTAATTGACCCATGAGCCCATATTCCCATACCCAAGCCAAAATACCACTGTGATAGATTTCTATGCGTATTTTTAAAATCCAACAAACCAAGATTGCTCACATGCGATAGTGATCCAAAGAGATCAAAACTCAACCCATTATTATCAGGTGTGTTGATCCTTGAATAGCTCCCGAATCTAAATCCAAAGCAAATTTTTTCAAAAGTTAGGTCATTTGTATAAGCATATTTATTAAGCAAACTAGAGCTATTCGTATTCGATACTTCCAAAAGAAAATTATTGCTCATACTGCTCCTCTGCCAATCGAACAAGAGCTTTACTTTTCCAAAATTGGCTATTCCAATTAACATCTCAGTGCCAAAAGAGGGGCGTACATACGAGTATTTCTCCATAAATGTCGAATCACCGCTCGTCCAACCTGCTTCCATGTATAGAATATTTTCCAAGCCATAGGCCATTCCCGCTCTAATTCCCCACGAAAAATATTCGTTCATAACCGGATGAATGTGAATACCTCCAAAAATTCCATTTCCTTTAATAACGTGATTCCAGTTAGGCAGGCCTAAACCACTTTGTTCGATTAATGTTGAAGGAAACTGATGGTAGTCGACTCCTATTTCAAAACCAAAATGAAATCTCTGGTTCGTATTGTAATAATTGCTACTCCAATTAGAACTCGATTTTGGTTTTTTCCTTTTTATTTCTTGTACGCCGATACTTTTCGGTGTAGTTTTTCCACATTTACCATCAGCATAAACAATGTATTTTGTATTTGGGAATTTGGGCGTTAAAACTTCATCATTCTCACCTGAAATTACTTGCCCTTTTGCATTTCCTTTACTGTCCGTTATCTCTCGCTCCCAAATCCATTTCGCATCCGTTCCTAGTTTTCCGTCTTTGATGACCAGTTGAACTTTGCCCTCCGGACTTATTTCTTCTTTTATACCACTGGGACTTTTTGAGTTTTTAAAAACGAACACTTCCTTAGTTAAAGCCTCCGTATTTCCACATACCTCGCTTGATCCATATACTTGAAAAGTAGAATTTTCCTTAGGAAATGTTGAAATGAGTTGTCCTTTATTTTTTTCGACCAATCTTTGGTCAGGTTCAACACTCCAAACCCACTGGGATCCAATTGGAAGTTCTCCCTCTACTTTCAGCACAACTTCCTTTCCTTCACAAAATGCATCACTTCCCAAAACTTCCAGGCCAACTGGTGGATTGGGTTTCTCAAACACCTCTACTCGCTTAGAAACACATCCCGTTTTTAACGTACCTGGCCCCTCCGCTCGAACATAATATTGAGCAGTGGCCGTAGGCTCCACGCTCAAGGACACACCACTACCGATGGAATTACCACCACCGCAATTTGTTTTGTACCATACCCACTTCGCACCATTTGGACCCAGTTGGCCGCCCTCCACAACTAATTTAAGAGAAGAACCCTGACATATTTTATCATCAGATTGTATCCCATCCGGCATGGTGCTGCTCATGTCCACTGAGATATTTTTAGAGATACAAGGCGTATTGTTTGACGGGCTTTCCGACCTAACGAAATAGGTGGCGTTCTTCAGCGGTTTCACCACTATTTCTCTACCATTACCAATAACAGTCCCCTCGCATCCATTCTCATGCCATACCCACTTGGCACCTTTCCCCAAGGTGCCGTCCATCAGAGAAAGAACTACTTCCTCACCATATTTGATTTTTGAAGAACCGCTTATTCCTACAGGGTTAATCGAATTATCAACAACAATATTTGTTTTTCCCTTAGCAATTACCGGACTCCGTGACTCTCCATATAGCTCGCCTACAAAAGATTTTTGAGTTATTTGGTCATCAAACATTTCAATTACCTGATCCTCAGGATTATTTCCAACTTTACTTAGTAATACTTGACCACCAATCTGCGCGCCATGTTCAAAACAATAGGCTTGATTGTCACAGTCAATGTACCAATTGATGTACTCTTCTGAATAACCGATTGGACCAGAATAACGATACAAGAACATGGTTGCCATGCCATCCTGACATCCATTTGGTACAATTTGAAATTGAACTTCAACCTTTAGTCCGGCATTAAAATCGTAATGCAAGGTGTACCACTTTTCACTTTCCAACTGGCCAAAACCGCATAGATTTAGAGACAACAAAAAGAATGTAGCAATAAATTTAAAGCCATTGACAGACATCACTTTTGAATAACTTTTATATTTTCAACTTCAACAATAGTCCACTTGCCGCTACTTCCTTTTTTTAGCGTAAACACCTGTTTTAATTCCAAATCTGAATTACAAGGATCAAAAGCATTGTAAGAGGCATTCACCGTAGCAGAATAATTTCCTCGAGAAGTCTCAGAGATTGAATTGATTTCAACGCGATTAATACAACCATACCCTAAATTGAATTGCTGACGGTCATAAAAAGCAATTCTGGATATATTCTTTGTTAAGTCATATGCAGTATTAAAATCATTCTTATCCAAAGCAACCAACCAATCCTCAACAATTTCTTTAGGCATTTTTGTGATAGCAGGCAGATTAAGACCCTGCCCTTGAACATTTCCGGCAATTACAACCAAGAAAGCCGAAATTATATAGCTGATCTTCCAATTCATTGTGTCGTTAATTCGTTTCACCTATTTTTTATTATGCTCCATTTCCATTTTAGAATTAGCGCTCCTTCTCGCCGAATTCAGCACTATTATAAATCTAAAATTATCTACTTATTGCCAGCATTCAGCTTCACTTTCCACACAAGATTTATATGACTTTTAAGATCATTGAAGGTATTTTTTGAGCCTTGCCTTTTGGATCTTTAACCCAAACATCTTCTATATATAATTTTTGTCCTTTTTTTAACCCTTTTAAATAATTTTGAGCTATGCCAGAAAGACGAGAACCTTTACATTTGGCTTCAGCTACTTGTCCATTCTTCACAATACTGACCGTAAACTTGCTAATCGTCCACCACCTCGTCGCTTTAAATGGACAACCTTTCCAATCAAGCGATAATACGGAGGCCACCTTAATCTTACCAATTTCAACCGTACTTGCCTCGACTCCGACACCAACAATTGTCGGCGTTGGGGTAGGCAATCTTTTAATTCTAAATTCTTGCCTAGCAATTTCTACCTTTTGTCCGCCCGCTGCTATTCCCGTTACTACAATAGTTGCTGTTTTGCCAGTATTAACAGAAGCAATATAGTTCCCATTTTCTTTTTTGGATAAGGAACAACCAGAGCAAATCGCTGAGATATTACTAAACTCTGCAACACAAGGTAGCGTCGATACTTGAATGTGATTATCATAATCCTGATAAAGTACATTCATGTCCGCATTAAAAACAATGCCAGTTGCAGGCTTTTTTGTAACACCAGGCAAGTCTAAGTTTTGCCCGTATACATTCCCGACAATTACAAGCAAGAAAGCCAAAATTACATTGTTTATCATCCTAGTTTATTATAAGATTAATGCGTTTGCCTGTGGTATTTCAATACGATTGCTATACTTGATTCAGTACAGCGTAATCTGAACTCTTTATAAGTATCATTACTAATAGTCAGCAAGTACAATTCTCTATCCTCATCATTCTCCTCATTTATTTCATCCGGCTTTGCTTTTGACAGACTTTTCATCTTTTCACCCAACACGTTTGCCAGATAATAAGCCTTTCCTCGACCATTGTTGGCCAATTCATAGGTAAGCTCCTGTCGCGTAACATTGGTCTCCGTTGGTTTTAGATAGCCCAATTGTTTTATTACTGCATTTTGTTTTTTACGAAGATATTTATTTTGTTCATTACGTGTCAGGTCCTCAATGCTACTTCGGCGAACGATAACACTCTTCGCCTCCGTTTCTGCCATAGCACCACTGCATCTGACGGAATAGTTTATAAAGTTAAGGTTATTAGGGCCGAACGGGGCAACATTATCTTTATATTCCGGAAACGCATAATCGGGAACTCTTTCTTCATCGTAATCTCCTACCATTTCATCCATAGCGTCTTCATACTCAGACATGGCTTCATCTATGGCAGCATCCGCTGTATTATCATATTGGTATAATGTTGAACTGTACCTTTGGCTTGATCGATAAACCAATTCCTGCTCATATTTTTTCGTGCTATAATCATAGCTGAAATCTCCGCCTTTGGAATTGTGTGTGCCGGGCGTTAGAAAATATGATTTTGCGCCAACCCCTGCAAACTCAAGTGCTTTGTCTGCAGTTTTTAAATTCATAAAATCTTTCA
>JACKZZ010013045.1_pt1 | contig 18746 bp, 10 predicted proteins | sample 8027871 | NCBI WGS metagenome assembly JACKZZ01 (sample SAMN15724774, study PRJNA655200) | protist metagenome | isolation source: fluorescence activated cell sorting (FACS) single amplified genomes of... | place: USA: West Boothbay Harbor, Gulf of Maine | collected 2000-07-19
CCAGTTCCATATCTCGTAGGGTAAAATCACTGCGAGATGGAGTGCTAAAGACTTCCGAGAGGAATAACATTAAGGCCACGGGTACGGCGTATCGAAAGTACGAGCAGTTGCCTGATTATAGCACGGAAACCGACATGAGGCATGTGTTGGCAGCTGCTATGACTTCGCAGCAGGGAGAAGGGTTGGCTGGCGTGAATCACAATAGCTATAGACACTCCGTGAACAACAACAACAACAACAACAACAACAACAACAACGCCAATGACACTATCACCACTAACAATAGCAGCAGCTACAGCGCCTCACCTCTGCGATTTTCTATACAGCACGAGGTGCAGGTGCGTGGCCACAGTGAGGGGGGAGGGGTGTGCGTGATACTCAGCGATTCAGAGGATGCAGACACCTCTGTTGGCTCTGTTTCAGAGCGCGTTTTTGCAAATGTGGCTAATCAACAACAGCAACATACTGAACTAGATGCTCGAATTGAAATTTATAGAGACAATGATGCAGATACTGATAGTGATCCTGGTACTAATACTGATACTTTACCGAAGGGTTCATCGATGCTTACGACTGCTATTGACGGTACGATTGCAGCTGCAGCGTGTCTCCACAGCCCTTCTTACTTGAGCCACCCTTACCGCCCACAGCCTACGCACAATGACCAGACTGCTGCTAGTAGGAGCAGGATTCTAAAAGTTCCCCCGCAGATTCCCAACCCGAAGCTCTGGAACCGGTCCGTGAACACAAATAAGCACAAGTACACTATTGGCACCATCAGCAGTGCAATTACCAACAACTATTTATCCTATGATAAGTTGAACGAGAAGGAGGCGGAACACAGTGGCAAGTATGGCATTTCGAAGCAATTCATAAATCCCGTCAAAGCACACAAGCCGCCGGAAATTGGGTTGCATGATATGTGTCTATACGAGTCGCTGCGCAAGCACAGCATTACTCAATTCGACATGAATGTTGCAGACGTTCCTCCGGAACTTGCTGGACACGATGCATATGGCCATCTAGTGGACTCCAAAACATTATCAAACCAACACCATTATTTGGGAAAGACGGAAAGCTCTTATAAGAGAGAAAAGATTCTGGCCGATGAGAAAGTTATTGCGAAGATGCAGAAGCGACAAGACGCACAATTCATTAGCAAGCCTCTCCCAAATGCCGATACTGATCATACAGTACTGTACAACAAACCCAGCTCATTCGAAGAGAAAGGGTACTTCGGATACTACCCACAGCCTCGAGACGGTGGTGCAATGACGAGAAGGAGGCGTGAGCGTACTAGTAGCCAATCCAGTAGCAGTGATAGTGACGACAGTGATAGTCGTAGTGGTCGCAGGAGGGGGCAAGTTAATACAAGGAGTGCTGGCAATATCGGGCACGACAACATATCAATTGGTTCAGACACTGGCACCAGTGATGTTGACCTCACAGCCAATTTACACCAGCGCGAAGCAATAAAAGCTGCAGCAGCAAAGAAGCGTCGTGCGGAATCGCAGAAGGCCAAGAGAGTGACCATGCGGTTATACTACGGGCTGACTGAAGAGAAAGAGTCCTATAGTAGTAGTAATCACAGTTCTGATGATGACGAGTATGATAACGTTGAAGAGCTTGAGAAAAGATTTACAGAAAAAGAACAGGTACTGAGGTCTCAGAAGCCCAAGGTCAGTATCAGCGCGAAAACTATTGCTGACAAAGCTGCATTAAATTCAGGCAAAGCAACCAGTGATTTTTACTTCGGGTCAAACAAAGTAGTTGTTGTCAGCGAGTTAGAAGAACTGAAGTTGAAACGTGAAAATGCCAGGGCTGGCGGCCAAACAGTGGCAGGGGACGACATGCAAGAGCAAACGAGCAAAAAGAATGCCGCAGAACGTCTCGGCCTCCTCAAGCCTACAGCTCACTCCTACGTGGGTTGCAATCCCGGCCTTGGCAATAACCTAAGCGATCTTATGCTTCCTCCACCCCCCTCTGCCCAGAACACTGTGTTGGCTATCGACGAGTTCTACAGCATGACTGCTGGGTTATCTGATGCGCATTTGCACGACTATCATCGGGATTAGTGGCGATTCGTGATTTGGATTAGGTAATTTTAATGAATTTATAAATAATGTAAGCATGTTCAAATTGATAAAACTCTAAAACGCACACATACACACGCCGCACGCACACACGACAGACATCTACATCTACGCTTCCTCCTCCTTGCCCCACCCCACTGAAGCTCGTCACAGCCCCTTTATCTTGTTGTTACTTTTTAGCACATTGTCGATTTTGTCCCAACTCCACTTGATATTCAGGCACATTAAAAGCACACCAGTCATCGCATTGAACAAGCCGTGGTGCCAATACGTGCCGTACTTCGTGCGACTGAGAAAATGGAAGACGGAGAATGCATTGTATGTGACGATGGGAAACATGATCAATCGAGTAATGGTCCACGTGATGTTGTCCAGAGTGTTGAGCACATTCCATGAACGAAAGCGCCGTTTTGCAACGAGGAAGAAGGTGTTGATTTCAACACACAAGGCAGTACTCAGGTAGAATTCCCACCCAGACCAGAAAGACACTGATTGCCAGCCTACAATGGCCACCAAGTGATGTAGGATTATCAGTCGAGGTGAGGCTACACAGCGTGGATACAGACAAACCCACAGAGTGTCCACCAGAATATATATGTTAAACATCCACCACGTTGCTAGCCACGCCGTGCTTCCATGAGACTCCCGACGAAGGGACAGAGATGTGATGGCGTCGCTGTCCACGTCTAGTCTCCAGAGGGTGGCCATGTGCCATAGGAAGCAAGCAACCAATACAGGCAGTACAGCAATGTTGAAGTTGTCGTGCGCCTTGTTCTGGGCGTAGTCCAAGTCCACTGTCGATAGATCCCCTCTTTGCTGTCCACTTGTTCCTACAGGTGGTTTCCACGTCTTTTCCTGGATTGTTGCCATGGTCTGTTACTGATTATTTTGTAACGAGTCTAACTCGTGTCTTCGAATTAAAGCGAAATGCAATGCTTGTCTTTGTGGCTAGCTAGGAGCAGGTCCAAACAGGAGGCGAGGATGGAAGAAGCTATGCGGATTATTACAATAATCGGTTAACTTAAACTCTGTGAATTCAGCACTGTTGGAAGAGTTCTGGCGCCACTGGAGTACTATTTCTCGCCCCAACAAGACTTTAGACGGCAGCAAGCAGGACTTGAAGCTCTGTAGATAAGCACTTTAGAACTTTAGAAAAAGGGGCGGGTGCGAGGACGTCTATCCCAAGAACCAAAACTTGGATTCTGATTCTCCCGTCAAGGTTGGAGGCAACCATTTGCATCTATGACCTTCAAAAACATACACTCAGACGCGAGCGGGTTGTAATCGTTAGAAGAATCGCGAGATAGAAGCATTATGGCGCAGTTGGTGATGGCTGCAAGTGCAAAGGAGCTGTCCCAGCTGTCCCGCAGGGGCACATACTACCTCTCCTCCTTCTCGACACTGGCCAAGCCTGTCTTTTCACCCGCGAGGTTTGTCCACTCTGCTCAAACAATGCTGGAGCCACGAAGAAGCACAAACAGCATCCTCGCCGCCTACACCACACTCCACGCCCCAAGTGCTAGTGGTAGTGGTAGTGGTAGTGGTAGTGGTAGTGGTTGTGGTTGTGGTAGGGATAGTGTACTTCGGAGGAGCTTCTCCTCGTCAGTCGACGGGGCATCTTCTCGTGAATTAGCAAAGGCTGAAGTGATGCGCTCGAAGAATGTGCCGCTCGCCATGGACAAGCTCGTCTTCTCTTTCTCCCGCAGCAGCGGGCCTGGTGGACAGAATGTGAACAAGCTCAACACAAAGGCGGAGCTACGCTTCAATGTGGATGAAGCGGTGGACACATGGATCCCTCGCCTCGTAGCAGGCAGGCTGAAGGCCCTGCAAGCCAACCGCATCAACCTGGAGGGCGAGCTGCTCATAACAGCTCAGGAACACCGCACGCAGCACAAGAACAAAGAGCTGTGTGTGATCAAGCTGAGGGAAATGCTGGCTGAAGCATATGTGGAGCCGAAGGAAAGAAAGATGCGCGAGGGCATTTCCAAGAGGACCAAGGCCAACCGCAAGGACGACAAGCGCCACCGCTCTTCTGTCAAGGCCAACAGGCGTTCTAACTCGAAGGACTATGATTGATGATTGATGCATTGATGGTGATGAGAGCATATGCAGGGTGGTTGAGGGTGTGGTGAGATAAGGCGCTGGTGAAAAGAAGGGCGCACTTGTACTTTTGTTCTTATTTGTAGGAGTGTGAAGAAATTGTCATTTTTACGGGTTTTAACGAGGCCAGGCGGCGAATATTATGTCCCCTACCCTCTGGGTCCGCCGTGTGAAAGTACGGTACGCCGCCTCGGTTTTTCACAGTCAGATGCAGAGAGATGATTAGATCAGCTCAGAGAGAGCTGTCCTCAGTCTGTGCACTTTGATCCTTCGTTCAGTGGTTACCTTGAACTGTCAATTCGATCATGGCTCCGCCCCCTTCGCGCAATCCTCCTCCTGGCCTGCGAAGAGTAAGCGCGACGCCTCAGTGCCAGAAGTGTACTGGGCTCATGATGTTCTCGGAGAAGCTCGGGATTACCTGCTACGGATACAAGGAGACGGTGGATACTGTCACACGCCAGCAACTGAAAGACCTGCAAATGGAGGCGCAGAAAAAGGGTAGCCACAATGTGCGCGCTTCTGTCACTTTTGGACAGACTGTGTGGACTGCTGACATGGAGAAAGCCAACCAAGCGCCCTTTTGCGCCAAAGGCATCAACATTATTGTGCCGGACAGCCCAGAAGTGGCCAATGGGCGTGTGCAGCAGAGTGTCAACAAGCGCCAACAAGACCAGATGCAGGAGAATGGGCGCAAGAAAAAGCTCAATACCGAGAGTCGTAGATTAGACGCAGACATCGACAGAGCGCAGAAACAGCGCAGGGAAGTGGAGCTCAAGCTGCTGGCTCTGAAGGACCCCAAGGCTATCGAAGTCGAAACAGAGAAGCTCCGCGAGGCTGACAAGACGCTGCGTGACCTAGAGTACAAATTAGCTTCGCTCCGCTCTCATGCTGCCTTGGCTAAGCAAGCCGTGGAACAACAGCCTAGCAGTGGTCCGCGATCCAGACATTCAGGCATCATAGACAGTGCCAATAACAGCAGCAGCAGCAGCAACGACAACTGGAGGCCGAAAGCTGACGACAGCAATGCAGGGCAACAAAGCCTGTATTCCACGCTAACGCGACCACTACGCGATGCAGGGCTCCTCCCCAATTCCTGGGACAGAAGGAGGGAGGACGTGGAGGCCAAGAAGGATGACATTGCACGTGTGAACATGAGCAAAGACACGATAGCCAAAGCCGAGGAAAAGGAGTCCTTCCTCTTTAAGGTCGAGAAAGGTTATGAAGTACACAAGAAACAAAGAAGTGCATTAATTTCCAAGGTTTCTGATGAGTGGATGCCTGCAGCTCGTAAGACTTTGTCCGACCCTACCCTTCCTAGTCAAATTGCAGATGCATATGGAAAGGGTATGGCGAGGATTGAGTCCAATTTGACTAGTCTAGTGAAGAGAGTTCTAAGCGAGGCTGAGAAGCGTAAACCGTAAACAGTAGCTATACTAAAACTGTGGCAGTGTATTAATGACTCGTGTTGTGATGATGGATGATGGCGTCGAGGATGTGTTGGTGATTGATTTTGAAATATGCGACTTATTTTTGTTTGTTTCTCAGTTCATATACTTAAATTGGTTGCTTTGAAACTTTCGCCCCTATTTATTAGAACTTGGAAAAAGAGCTTGGCTGCACTCTCACTTATTGTGCGGTAAACTTCTTCTTCGAAACATCTCTTATGCTCACTTCTTTGCTTCCAGGGCCTTCTCAAACTTCTCAATAGACTTAAAGAGCTCGCTGAAGTTGCCCTTGCCGAAACCTCCACAGCCAGCGGATTGCACTTTCTTCTTGCCTGCGTCATCTATGTCACAGCCGATTCTCTGAATAATCTCACAAAAGATGGTGGGCCTGTCGCCAAGAGGCTTAGTGAACACCTGCAAAAGGATACCCTGGTCGTCTCTGTCGGCAAGTAGGCCAAGCTCCTCGAGCTCGATGAACTGCTCCTTGGTCAAAGAGTCAGCGCCAATTCTTCCGGGGCACTTCTCGTAATACGCCTTGGAAGGCTTGGGCATGAATTCGAACCCACCGATGTGAGATCTCTTTCGCATCTCGCGCATGGTGTGGAAAATGTCAGAGGTCATCAAAGCCAAGTGCTGGATGCCACTACCGTTGTTGTGCTCCAAGTAGGTCTGGATCTGCGACTTTCTAGGGGTGCCAAAAGTAGGCTCATTCACTGGCAAAAGAACAAACTCGTTGTTGCTGGCGAAGACCATGGAGTTCAGACCAGAGTCAATAGTACCGACATCCTCAGCAGTAAACTCGGAAAACTCGTGGAGACCAAAGGCCTTCTCGATGAAATCCTGTGCTTCGAAGAGGTTGTGCACATTGGTCACGCAGTGATCAAGTCTCTCCAAGCCGTATGACACGATACCATCCTTGAGGCCAGCCATGGGGGATACACCATAGTTAGGAAGCATTGGCCCATCGTATTCACCACTGACGAAGCGGAGGACGACGTCGTCGAACCATCCTACCTCGGAGATAGTCATGGTCTTGCCACTGACCTTGTCTGTGTGAACAATAGCAGGTCTGATAGCGCGGGCACCGTTAGCGGTGGCTACTTTGTATGCATCGTCAGCATCACCAACTCTGATGCCTACAGCGCGGACAGCCATACCGTGCTTGGCGACGAAGGCATGTGCTGCACCCTGGTCAAACTCAGGGCTGGGAATCTGGGACTGGTCACCACGCACAGAGACATTGTTGTTGTAGGGCGCAGTGAAGGCGAAAGTCACTTCTCCAGACTGTACCACGTGAGAAGCGTAGGTTTGGTTGCCAGTGCTCATGTCAGAGCGAGCAACCTCGGGCATACCGAGACCCCAAGTGAAGCGGTGACTGGCCTGAGTGGCGTCGGAGCACCAGAACTCCAAGTGGTGGAAGCGCTTGATGTCGAATTTGTCAGACATGGGGTTGGTGCGATTCGCCATGAAGTGGTCGAATCCAACCATCTTTCTCTTCTCTCCTGCATTTTGGTCGGCCATCTTTGCAAGTAAACTACTTTTGAACCTGGGGCGGGGGGCACACTGAAGCTGTATAGCAATGCCGCTAGTATAGTTGCAGATCTTTTCCCCACCCCCCACAAAGTGGGACGTGGGACCCCACTCGGTCCCAGCGCAAATGTAAAAAGATTCGAGATTTTGGGGATCTTTTTTTGCATCAGGTATCTCACAGCCTGCTTACCGTGTCCACCATGTTTGCAGACGAGAACGATGGTAGCTTCTTCTCCGGCGGTGGCCAGCTGGGTACGTCCTTCGCCAACCTGGAGAAGAAGGCGGCGAGCGACACTTCTCGGATGATGGCCGACGTGGCCTCGCAGCTGTACGATAGCCCCATAGTCATCGCATCGCCTCCACCACCCACGGCTTCCAACGCAGAAGAAGACCACGGCGGCTTCGGAGCAGGGATGGGCATGGAGCAGTTCCGGCGCTTTGCTGACAACGAGTATGAGGCACACACAGACACTGTCCAGCCAAAGGAGCTGCGGGACTGGCAAGATTCCTTCGCTTTTCTGAGAGTAGTCGGCACCGCCCTACCCAGCAGCACGCACAGTAGCGGTGATATTGACACCAGTAGTGGTAGTGGTGATGACGTATCCGACTACGCATGTGTTCCCGCCTCACGCGTGCCGCAGGAGGGGCACGGTGGCGACAGCGCGGATAGTGGCTACAGCGCGGACGGCGGCGCTCATGCCAAAACTCTGGACTCACCGTCGCCGCAAAGCGAAAGTGCTAACGAGCTGCTGGCAGTGCGGGGGAGCGCTGTGCTTCTGTCCCCCCACCCCCACTTCTCTGCAGATGGAGAAGATGCAGATGGAGGAGGGCATGTGAATCCATACGGAGAGGAAGTTTTCATGCAAAATGGGGTATTGGTTGACACCTTAATCGAGCGTCACAGTCCCCAAAACTGGGCGCCATTAGGGTCAAGGGCCATTGACGAAGAAATGAACACAGCAGTAGAGCCCTCTGATTCGCAGCAGGCGGAAGTCATTGGCATCCTTGCAGACGCAGTGTGGCCTGATGTGGTGAACCAGTTGAAGCCTTTGCTGCAGCTAGTAGTGCAAGCCAGTCGGCCGCTTGGATTAGACTTCTACGAGAAGCAAGAGCAGGAAGCTGAGCACGACAGAGCGAGACAACAAGAGAGCGAGGAGCAGCATACGAACAATGCCAACGAGAGTGAGAGTCTTTTCGATCATGGTTGGTAGGAAGAGTCGAATCTATCTGTCTCTATACATATATGTCAAATTATACAATAATGTTTAACAAATTTGCTATTCTATAACATTTGGATCTACTTGCGAGTAGTACCGAAATCGACGCTCACTTTCCTTGTTGTTTTCGGACTTCCTTTCGGACTTCCTGATCCAGAAGCATGAAATCGCTCCACTATTGACAGAGGAACTGGCAAGCCATCGTCGTTGTTGCTATCTCGAGTATCCCTCAAACGGATCATTCCACGAGACGGCCTTCGCCCAGAATTAGTATGGTGAATTTCACTAGTACTGCCATTGATACTGTCTCCGATATATGCTTCAGCTGCAAGATTATCAGGATTCTCTTGTTTTCTCTGCTGTAGTTTCGCGCGCATAGCTAACACTCTCTCTGCTCGCCCCTCTTCTCGACCTTTTCCACCTTGGACCCTAGCAGTGCCAGCACCACTGGTGCCCGTCGGACGTTGGTGCTGTTGGTTCTTATGATCACTACGCAATCGTGATGCAGCAACTAGAGCCGACAATTGCTCGGGACTGTCGCTGCCAATAGCTTGTCCACTGGGGCGGTCAGAACTAGTATCAGTACCAAAGGCACTGGCCATGCTTCCATCTGATGACAGGGGAAGGCCAGGGTGCGCCATCTGTGCTTCTACTTCTTCGAAACGCGACACCTTCTGTGATGAGGATTTACGAGTTGGGGAGTTGGCTGCTTTTGGGGAATATGATTCCGCGGTGTAATCCGAGTCTGATATGATATCATTGTTGCGGGGAGAGATACTTTGACTTGTGCGCACTCCTTTGCCATCGCGTCGGTCAGAACTGCGGGCTTCGGCTAGTCGCAGATTGCGCATTTTCCCTATCACCTTTTCTGTTTGCGATGCAGCAACGTATGCAGTAAACGCAGACGGGTTGTCACCATCAGACGAATATGGTGGCGATTCTAGACCTACAGTTCCACTAATGTTGTCGCTGTAATTCCTGGCTCCAGACGAGCGCATGCCGCCCATCATGAAGCCATCCGTGGATTGGCTTTTGATAGAGGCTGGCGTGCGCTGCGGCTGCGGCGAAAGCTGCTGCTGGTCTTGGTAGCCACCTAGAGGCCTGTCTGACATAGCCCCGCCACTGCCTGCTGGCGTGATTGAAGCAGTGTCATCGTCATACTCATTCGCTAGTTTGTACGACGGTGCATGAGTTAGGTACACTCGTCGCTGTTTAGGCATGACTCTAGAACGAGTGGCAACCTTTTCCTTGCGTAATGGGCTTTTCTTCGCGACAGCATCATTCGAATCACTACGGTATTTCCTACTCTCAACATGGCCATCAGTACTGCTCGCTCCAGCCGCCTCTACATTGGACGTATCCGGTGGTGGCCTGTCTCTTCTTTGCCTTCTCACTATGGGAGTCGGTGCAGGGATACTGTTCGCAAATGTCTTCTTGGCTTGTTGCTGCTCAAAAATTAGACGCTCTTCTTGATAGGCCAAAAACTGCTGGCGCTGGAGCGCCGCCATCTTTCTCTTCTCAAGCACATGTGCTACCTTCGCGTCTTTGGCATCTGAGCGACGTCTCTTGATTTCGTGCGCGCGCATCATGGATGCAATGTCCATGCCCTTGCCATCAGCATCTGTGCCTTTGCGGCTCATGCGGCGCATCATCGTCTCTGCTGGGACGTTATCTACTGAAGGGTCAGAGTCACTACCATCACTCTCTACCTCAGCAAGTGCACCGGGAGTTGGTAAAAAATCTGAAAATTCTTCCATAAATTCAGAGCTCGCCCCCCCCGCTGTCTTTCCTTTTTTGCTCTTCACAGAGAGCTTCTTGCTCTTACTAGTGGACCCTTTAGTGGCATTAACTTTGTTTCTATTGGAAGATAGAGATGCCTTGGTACTTCCACCTTCCATGCTCTGACTCATACTAGCAGCATCTGTATCATCATTTCCTGTGTCAGACACTTCCGCTTCTAAAGATGCTGCATCCTCACCATTAGCTCTCATCATCTCTTGCTTCAATCGAAGCTCCGTGTTCATTGGGTTTTCCAATACATACCCGAAAGTATGGGCTATTTCCATTTCAGCTATCATGCGGGTGCCGACATTCCTCGCTGCTGTGTTATTAGGTACATTTCCTTTCTCTAAAGCTAAGTCTGAAGTGCTGGCGCTAATACCAGCACTTCTCTTGCCCATTCTCTTACTCACCTTTGGGCCAAACTCATCGGGGTACATGCGTTGTAGGGAGTGAGACGCATCAAGCGAAAAGACAGTCGGGTGTAACATCGGAGCGTGCACACTGGATGAATCATAAAATGGCGTTTCTGGCTGTTGTGCTGGGGGCAGTGGTTTCTTAACAATTCGGAGAAATGCTTCTCGATCTATAGTAGCTCGAGACTCACCAGGGCTTGTGGACGGTTTTATGCTTGAAGTGCCGAAGAGAAATTTGCTATGTTTTTCTCCCTGATCACTGCTTGGTATCAGTGGAAGTGGTGCAGGTGGAGGGGAAGCACCTGACCTAAAGTCATATGCCTGTGGCAAGTTTGCAAACTCAGAAATGACCAAACACAAGTCTTTACCGACATTAACTAAATCTTGCTTCGTGAAGTGTGTCGCTGTCTTGTAGCTACCCATGAGATTCTTGTACTGATTATAATCCGCCAACACCTGAGGATTGTTCAAATTAGCTGAAGGTGCAGCACCCACACCTGTTGTGAAGGCATTAGAATTGATGCCAGGGTTTTTACTACTCGTCATTGACTTCTCATAGGTCGCAAAAGCAGCAGCAGTAGCAGCTTCAAGATTTCGCTCATTTTGATCAGCAGACACTTTCACTGCTGCTGCAGCAGATGCAGCCGACTTGGAAAATGATACTCCAGATTTACTATTACCATCGTGATTGCTATCTGCAAGTGCTGTAACTTGATCTCTCTTCTTCTTAGCGATTGCTTCCTTTTTGCGTTTTAATGCTAGGATTTCCAACTCTTTTGTGTAAATCACGTCAAAGCCCCTTTCATCAGCTTTCTTCAAAATTTTGCTTTCGTTGTTGTCTCCCAATCCACAGAAAGATAACTCCACCGTATACGAGCCGTCGATCATAACATCTTTAAACGCCACTACACGACCAGTGCCTCTTTTGCTCTTCGAAACAGTGAATTTTGAGTCTTGCAGGGAAAAGAAGCCAGCGCGCTCACGAGCGACTAAGCCGTCCTGTTCCACATATTTTTCTCTCTGCTGGGCTCTGCCATTCTCTATTGCATAAGCAGCGGCAGCAGCGGCTTCTTGCTCGTTCTTTTGAGCTAGTTGGCTGTTGCTCATTGCACACAGCATCGTTGGGAAGGTTCGAACGAAGACACGCTGCGTGATCACTTCAGTGCGGGTCATGCGATTTCCCGCGGCACGGCCGCTGCTGCCGTCTAGATCCTCACGAAGCCAAGGCTCTGGCTGCATGACAATGTCACACCCGTACAAGAAGACATTCTTATTCTTGCTGTGGCCATGCAGATCTAAATATAGCAGAACTTGTCTTGATTCATGCATTCTGCTCAGGAGTCCGCGAATCGCATGGACAGGGGGGTGCATATAAGAACTGCAATTCGCGTAACGTCGATTAAGATCAGTACCAGCAAGAGAACATCGGTAATTGCCATGAATGACCCCATCCGGATTCATCATAGGAACAATCTTAAACACGAAAGTGTTGCGCAATGCAGCGGCGTCTGGGCTATCCCCCAAGAGAAAGTCAAGCACGCCGTGCATGGCGTAGCTACTGTTGCTTTCTCCCGGGTGAACTCTGGCGGTGATGACTATGACTGGTTTATTCGCCATAGCCATAGCGCTTCCCATATTACTTGCACCTCCATCGTCATCAACCTCCGCATTGGTAGCACCACCATCACCACTACCAACAGCAGTACCAGCAGCAGTACTGCTAGATGCAGGTGCCATAGAGCCACTAACTGGACGTGCTGTAATCGTAAGTAAATCACACCTATTTCCAGCTATAGTGTTGCACAACAGGCGTCGCTGTAGAATGGCATTGTATTTCTCTGACTTCTCTAAGGAGTGCAAGTATACCTGAAGGTCTGTGTACGTATAAGGGTAACAATGCGCAAAATAAACAGTGTCACCAGGGCGCATGAAAATATACGTGAAAGCTAGTGTGTAGAAATGCTTCACCCTCTTCTTCTTCTTCCCAGAAGAAGCAGCGCTATTACTCATACTTGCAGAAGCTGACGTGCCGTCTGCACTATTCGGATCGATTGCAGGACCACTGCTCATGTGCTCGCTTAGGGACTGAGCGGCGGGCACACCTAGGGAGTCAATAGTTTCGTTCACAAGCCCATTGCGATAATAGCAAATATCTTCGCCTAAATGGCGCCACTCCCCGTAGGCACCTGTATCCAGTGATGTAGTAGGAGTAGCAGGAGCAGGAGGGGAACCGACTGTACTAGGGCTTGCCATGGGGTCGCTGCTGTTGGTGCCGGTATTGGTACTGGTATTGCCATTCGACCCTGGTGCAGGGCAGCACATGACTGTCGGTCTCATGCCATAGTTGTACAGAGCATCCTTCTTCATCATATTAACGATCTGAAAGCGAACCTTCAGTGGATAAGTCACATGAGAACAGGCTTCCGTTTGCGAAGTGTTTGGGCTTGCATTCCGGGGATTTTCTTTTTGCTCCTGTGAATTGACTTGCTTCACGGTACTCATATCAGGTGGTGTTATCACTGCAAAATTATACCATTGTATATTTCCACTTGTGTTGATATCTTTATTGCACCACAAGGTGTATTCTTGGTCGACTTCAATTGACGGGAGACCTGTAGTATTTCCAAAAGATGGGCTGTTTGCAGTGCTATTCGGGTCTTCACTACTACTACTGAACCCTACTTCACTGCTTGGTCCAGACGACTTCTTAGATTTACTAGACCTCGAACCAGAAGCTGTGTCAACGCGGGTTGCAGAATGATTAAACTGTGAATTTTGCGGCATAAGACTTTTTCGGCCTTCAGTACGCAGAGCTTTTAGCAAATTACCGCTTTCAAAATTCGCTTCAAAAGCGAGGGATTTCCCATTTACACATACTGGACAACACGTATTATTCGGTGTCTCATCGTTGGTTCGAGAAGGAACGTAATTTTCATTATTTGAATCCTTGTTGCTTGCACTGCAAGTACAGAAACGTCCCAAGTTTTTCTCTTTATCAGGACTATTTTTATCCTGCTCAGGACTGACGGCTGACTTTCGTTTATGCGACTTATGACTATTATTGTGTCGACTACTTGCACGCATATCATACATATGATAATCTGTGATTGAAGGCTGTTCGAAAATTCCGTCATCATCATCGTCTCCGTTCCCTCCACTACCATTCGAAGGGGTTGAGCCAGGCAGAAGCTGTCCACTTCTCACAGCCAGTTCTTTCGCTGCTCTTGCAACAAACCATTTGCTAAGTCTACGACTGTGTTGTGGGTTGTGCAAGAAATCCTTGTCTTGAGGGCTGCTATCACTACTACCACTACTACCATTACTACCACTACTACTAGCACCACTCATTGGTGCAGGCGAGACAATGGCGGAGGGCTGCGACGGTGATGATGGTGTGGGCAACGCTTCAATGGGTGACATGCGACCAATCGTGCCGCGAGCTGACGCAGAGCTTGCACTTGCAGTTGCACTTGGCGCTTTCATAGCTAGTGCTGCTGCTGTTGTACCTGGGATGAAATTTGCCACGTTATGCACTACGTCCCCTGTGATGCTAATCGCCTTCACAACATCTGCTACTTCTACTTTAAAATTCAACAGAGGCAGAGGTTCCAATGAAGCCCCCTGAGCACGCACTGCCTGCGGCTGGGCGACAGGGTTGCTTCCATGGGCGCCTGTGAGCGGCTTTGACAGTGGAGATTTCCTTTGTGAGTTCGGACTCACCCTTCCCCTAGTGTAGGTAGCGTTTGGCCTGTCGTCTGTGTCTCCCCTATCTAGGCGCCTCTTTGCCGTCATTTGCTGCAAATAGGTCCGGGGGGACAGCTTTGGGCCATCCGCGCCTTCGCCATGCAGAGAGGTGCCACTAGCTTCCAAGTAGTCGTCCCCAAACAAGTTGTTGTCGTCCCCATCACCCATGAAATCCTCCATGTCACTGGAGTCACCGTCGCTGTCCATGCCTCCCATCAACAGGTCGTCGTTTATAGAGGCCCCCCCTTCTTTTCTGAAGTCACTCGTCTTTGGGAAGAAGTTGTTATTCTGCTCAATAAGGCTGCTACCGTGGGAACTTAAGCTACCGCGGGGACTCACTCCAGCCGAGTGGGTACGAAGGGGAGATTCACTCGCCCCGTCGCCCCCATGCCCGGCTGCGTGGTTCGGGTGGTCCGCGCCCGTGGACCTACCTATCCGCGGAAGCATTGTCAGCGATTGTGTTGGAAATCCAATATGTAGTAGGACCTCTCGACTACTCCTTCAGAAAATTTCTCTGAGAGCGTGGCTAGACTGGCGAAACGGTCATTACAAAGCTGAAACTTTCTAGCCAAGTAGTAACTGGTGAGTACCAGATGATGATCCGACCTGGTAAGTAATCTATGATGGCGGTAGTCCATGTATAGGTGCTTTTTGCGGAGGGGTCGACGATCGATTGAAAAACTTTGCCCTTTTTCGGAGGAAAGTCCTCCTCCCCCACTGAGTGAGTCCCTTTGCATATATATCATGTCCCTTGCAAACGATGGAGCCGGCAACACAGAAGTCGCAGCAGTTGCGGCGATGGCAGCCGTCGAAGCAGCAGTGCATGACACGCCTTCCAACATCGTCGATGATCCACTTGATGTCGGCAGCACAGAAGTTGCCCCCGTGAGTTCCTACGTCTTCGAAGGCTGCAGCTGGGGCTGCATCTTCTTCGTGGGTATCTGGAAAGCGATGAAAGATCAGATCCCCCCGGAGGATCTCGCTGTTGCAAAGTTTGGAGGCTCTTCGAGTGGCACTCTTGGTGCACTGGGAGCATGTCTGGACAAGAGTGCGGAGGAGGTCAGAGACCTGTACGAGAGCCTTGCACATGTGGCTGAGACTTTTGGCGTATTCGGATACATGAGTATATTTCACGAGGTTGTCCTTCGCAAATGGCTGCCCAAGGGGGGTAGCGAGTGGAAGCAGTGTGTCGGTCGATTGCATGTGAATGTCACACGTTTTTTCTGCAGGAGTGATGTTATCAGCGACTGGACCAGCAACGAGGACATAGTCAACGCCATGCACTGCTCCATGCATATTCCCTACTACATGAGCTATATACAGCCACACAGAGGCTACTGGGGAATTGACGGAGGAGTGAGTGCGAACACTTTCCTGATTGATGAACACACCATAGTTGTGACTGCATCAAGCAAGCGTGGTGAGGTTCACCCGGAGAATCCCCTCTCTGCAATGGAATGCTTCGAGCCCCCATCGTTGGAAAGGAGAGATGCAATCGTAGCACAAGCACATACTATCACTATTCCGACAGTACGGACTAAGATTGATAGCAAAATCGTGCTCAACACTTATGATACAGGTGACAAGGCAGCTCTAGCAGTGTCAAAACCAGAGCATTTACATTTCGCAGCAGTCGCATTCGCACGCCGTGTTGTTAAATATGCCTTCAAATACTCCTTGACCGCCTCTCTTTGGTTTGGGAGGTGTATGGAGGCCACAGGAGTGCTTGGACCAGCGGCCATCGCGTTTGGTGGTTTCTGTGTGATTATGAATCACAATAAACTCTTGTTTGCGCGCGGGATGCTCTATATAATAACACACTCCCCCTAGTAGTAGTTGTACAAGTGTTGTGATAATGAAAGCCATTATTGTAAAGTATGTGTTACAATATACTCCTCCTCTCCTCCTCCTGCCCCAGATCTTATCCCCATGTTCATTCTTAGTGTTTACCAGCAAGCACGATACGAAAGGAGGTGTTTTACACCTTACACCATCTTGAGAGGCTGCACCCACTCCTCGAACTGCTCAGCTGTGAGTTGGCCAAGCTGCACTGCCGCTTCTTTGAGGCTAGTGCCCTCTTTATGGGCAAATTTTGCGATAGCAGCAGCGTTGTCGTAGCCAATGTGAGTGTTGAGGGCTGTTACAAGCATCAGGGAGCCGTACAAGTTTTTCTCAATATTAGCCATATTAGGCTCGATGCCAACAGCACAGTTTACGTTGAAGCTCTCACAACCGTCAGCCAGAAGTCGGATGCTCTGCAAGAGATTGACGATCATCACTGGGTTGTAGACGTTCAATTGGAAGTGTCCCTGGCTGCCTCCAAATGAAATGGCAGCATCATTGCCGAAGACCTGCACAGCCACCATAGACAAAGCTTCGCACTGCGTAGGGTTGACCTTCCCAGGCATGATGGACGATCCCGGCTCATTTTCAGGAATGTTTAACTCACCAATTCCACAGCGAGGGCCAGAGGCGGACAATCTCACATCATTCGTGATCTTGAACAAAGCACCGGCAAGTGTCTTCAAACAGCCACTGGTGTGAACCATGGCGTCATGCGAAGACAGAGCCTCAAACTTGTTTGGTGCCGTCACAAATTTCGAGCCAGCTACTTGAGAGATTTCCGCAGCAACGGATTCAGAGTAGCCTTCAGGGGTGTTCAATCCAGTACCAACTGCGGTGCCTCCCAAAGCGAGCTCTCTTAAGCCACTCAAACTCTCTTCAACGCGCTTCAAAGCATTGCTCAATTGCATTGCGTATCCAGACAACTCCTGGCCAACAGTCACAGGAGTAGCGTCCATGAGGTGGGTGCGACCGATTTTCACCACTTCTTGGTACAATTGCGCTTTGTTGGCAAAAGTATCACGTAGCGCAGTGACCTTGGGAAGCAAGTTGTTCTCAATTTCCATGACAGCACTTATATGCATCGCCGTGGGGAAGGTGTCGTTGGAGGACTGCGACTTGTTGACATCGTCGTTTGGGTGGATGGGGACCTTCGAGCCCACAACACCACCGGCCATTTGAATGGCGCGGTTGGCGATGACCTCATTGGTGTTCATGTTGGTTTGGGTCCCACTGCCAGTCTGCCACACACTTAGGGGGAAGTGTTCGTCTAAGTCCCCTGCAATGACCTCATCGGCTGCAGCGACAATGAGTTCCATCTTGTCGTCAGCAAGGACACCAGCTTTGTTGTTGGTGTACGCAGCGGCCTTCTTGAGGATGCCCAGCGCCTTGATGAGCTCACGAGGGAACGTCTCCGTTCCGATCTTGAAGTTGGTAAGACTTCTCGCGCTCTGTGCACCGTAGTACTTGTTGCTGGGCACGTCAATAGGACCCATGCTATCCACCTCCACGCGATATTCAGGAATGGCCTCCTGTGCTGCAGCTTGGCCTCTTACACCGGCGGCTTTCTGTCTGGGTGGACTGTTCTCCTGGAATCCCAGCAGTCCTCCCATGCTTCTGGAATTGCCTCCATCCAGGTGACTTCCTCTGGCCTTCTTGATGGGAACCTCTTCACCTTGAGAAAGGAGCCCGCCCATGCGCTTGCTACTGTCATTGTGAAAATCTGCCATTGTTAAAGAGCTAATCTCGTACCAAATTCAAGCAAAATTGAGCGGTCCTCCAAACAAAAATCAGCCCGGCCGTCGTACCCATGGGATGGTAAAAAATGGGTATCTTTTTTTCGCATGATCTTTGAAGTTTTGCAAAGACTTGTTGCACATGTTGTGTTGTGTTGATTGGGTTGGGGATACTGTTTGGTTTGGTTTGATTATAGACAAATGAAAGAAATAGATCCTCACTACTCCACACTCCACACTTACTCACTCAGCGTTAGCAATGGCCTGCTGCTGTCTCACGAGGTCTTTGAGGAACTTGTATCGACCAATACACTGGTTGCGCGACTTTCCCTCTCCAACGGCCTTGCTAATTTCGGTCCATCGGGTGTCCTTCTCAATAGCTACAGTGAAAGTCAAGAGGGCTTTCTCGAAAAGATCCTGTTGCTCCTGTGTCCATGGATCTGCTCTCGCCTTGGCTTCTGCGGCTTCTGCTGCTTTACGCTCCTGCTCCTTTCGCAGGGCTTCTCTCTTCGCACGACGCTCCTCCTTCTCTCTACGCTTCTCAGCCAGGATCTTCGCGACACGCGCTGCCTCCTGTGCATCTTTCTCAGCCTGTACACGGTCTTTCTCGGCCTTGGCTGCTTGCCAAATTTCAAAATCCTTTCGTGCTTGTTCAGCAACTCTGTGAGCTTCAGCAATCTCAGCTTCTTTCTCAAGACGACGCTTTTCAATAATGACGTCCTGTTCTGCTTGCCAGATTGCATTTGCCTCTTTTGCAGCATTGGTTTCAGCCAACTTGGCCATTTTCTTCGCCTCTTTCATAGCCTTCTTCTCACTAATTTCTCCGTCATCTTTGTCATCATTT
>JACKZZ010015222.1_pt1 | contig 18734 bp, 12 predicted proteins | sample 8027871 | NCBI WGS metagenome assembly JACKZZ01 (sample SAMN15724774, study PRJNA655200) | protist metagenome | isolation source: fluorescence activated cell sorting (FACS) single amplified genomes of... | place: USA: West Boothbay Harbor, Gulf of Maine | collected 2000-07-19
TTATTATTATTATATTGATGAAGAAGTTATATATAATATGTAGTATGTACAAGGTATTTATATTACATTTTCAAAGAAGTACCAGAAAGTGGAATTATAGAGCAAAAGAAGTAATTACAGATGTGGAGATTGCGGGCATGTTGAGAAACCAAAGTCTAAGAACAAATTAAAACATATACTTTAATAATTTACATTTTTTACATTAGCTCAAAAATAAGATGTAAAATGAAAAAAATGCACAGGCAAACGCAACATATTGACTTTTCCTCTCTCCAATTCTTGCTAATTTCCAACCTAGTCCTGTTAAACCTTTTTGATAACCCGTATCTTTATGTACACCTCTTAATGATGCATCTGGGTCCCAGCGTGTATGCAAGTACGAACACGCACATATTAACAATAACAGGCATATTGCCCAACTTGTTGAATTAAATATTGCAGCCTGTGTATGTAACAATGATTGTGTTGTTAGTCATATTTATATTACAATATATTTGAATATTTTCAAATTTAAAATACGTATTATATTTGTGACACTATAATACAAATAATACATATGCATACGTGTATTCAAATGAGAAAAATCTACTTACCATACCTTGAAAATGAATATAATAAAAAAAGTAACACAATAACAATACTTGACGTTACTCTAATTAAACACTTGGTAGAAATGGTATTGTTGGATGCATCTCTTGTATGTGTGTGTCCATCTGTTAATTTGATAAGCATGGCCCACACACAACACGTATTACTACTGTTATATTATATTATTTTATACTATTATATTATACTATTATTATTATATTATTATTTTATTATTTATTATTAAATAATAGAGTAGTAGTTTAAATTATTACGTAATAATATATTATTATTATTTACATTTTAATTTTAATTTTACCATTGGTATTTTTAAGGTAATATATACAATGCTATATCATGCTAATCCTTTTACAAAAAGATTATTATTATCATCATAGTATTATTAAATCAATTATTATTCTTACAGTTATCACGTTTTTTTTAATAAAAAACCAATAGTGTATCGCTTATTATGATATTTGACAGCAGACTTTTTTACACCGCACAGCATTAAACCTAAACCTTTTTCACTGCGATACCTACATAAGAAGAAAAATGATAATAGGCACATAGTGCAATAATAAAATAAAAAAATTAATAAATAATTTTCTTCCGTTCATCATTATTTTTTGTGCCGTTGGCTGCTCCCCACCTTTTTTTTATTATTATTATTTATTATTATTATTAAATTATTATTGCCTGTGTCATTATTATTATTATTTTTAATTGTTGCAGTACACTCCTGTAAATCTCAGACACAACTTTGTTTCATCCCTTTCCCTTCATTTTTGTCACCCAGCGAGCTGAATGGTGCGAACAAGCGAAAGATAACCATACATATAGATTTTAAAAAAAAAGAAAAGAGAACATGGATTATAATGTACGCTATTCACAAAGTGAAGGGTGGAGAAACCACGACATGAACTTTTCCCGTCATAAACAGTCTAATAGAGTGAAACCTAGACCACACACGGCTTCCCTGAGGCGCAACAACAGCTCCACTATCGTTACTGCACAACGCTCCAACTACCATAATAACAAACGGCCGTCTACAGCAGTTGGTATAGCTTCTGTAGATAGATTTGACTCCAACAATAATCAACGGTCACAACAACAAGGATACAACCAACCACACTATCAGCAGCGACAACAACAACAACAAGAAGAAGAAGAGACTATGGAGGATATTGAGTATGGTCGTATGTATTTAAAACATTTGCATATTATAACCTCGCCACGTACCAGTTTTGATGCTGGTAATAGAACTCATCCAGCTGGAACCATAACAAGACCACGAAAATTACCACGCTCCCCTGTAAAAAAGAAATCCAGGGAGAAAAATATGTTACAAAATAGAAAGGTTAGCAAAATGCAGCAACCAAAAAAGAAATTAGACCCATTAATATGGGGGCTTGGCAGACAATTTATTCCATCCGGACTCTCAAAAGAAGAGTTGCAAGACTCAATATTTCAGCAATGGATCTCAGGCTATAACAACGAAAAGCTTGAATACAGATCAGCATCGGTTGAAATAGATACAAGTTTTGCTAATGCCAATGTATTTACAGAAAACTTACCACCAGCTAATCCTACAATAATATCTGTAGCTTTATCAAATTTTGATAAATTAATACAAATTTGTGGTCGATATCGTCGGTAAGTACACAATCGCTACCACGTACCCGACATCTATTTTTCTCTAACACGATGAATACAATTCCATCATTTATATTAATTCAACGGGTGCTTCTCACCAACATTCATGGTATAGTCAATTGCATGAAATCCGACGACATTTATTAAAAGCAATTTACATAGATTATACATTGATACCTAAGTTAGGTCAGGCTACTATAAAACATTATGCAAAAACGCCTACTTATTACGCTTCATCAGCTGACTTAGCGGTAGAATTAGAAGTGACTAAATTCCAACTCCAACAAATAAGCGATGAACATGCAAATGCAAAAACCAACGTAGCAAAACAAAAACGTACCAATTTTGCAAGAATGTTTATGCACGCTGCGGATAAAAGTAAACATAGTAAAAAGACTTCAGAACTAGAGGCCAAGTTACAAGTACATGACGATCATATGCATAAATTACATACTAAAACATATGAAATGGTAGTAAATTTATTAACTAAATTAGAATCAAAAGAACAATTAAACTTAGCAGAAAGCATATTTAAACAATTCAACATGGATGATACTAAAACATTTTTAATTTCGTATTTAAACGGGCACAAAGATTTTGATGAAGGCGAACGCATGGAGTTTATATTTAAACTGACAAGTTCATTTATGGAAGATACGTTATTAGAATTTGTCAAAAAAATGATCAGTAGCCTAGGTGGTAGAAGTAAATCAAGTGTTTTATTTGATGTTATTACAAAAAATTTGTCAGCTGCAGTTAGACAAGCAATTATTGTGGATATTTTATTAGCGGATACAAATGATAGAACGCATATTTTCTCAAAGTTTTTCAAATTAGTGGAGAAAAAAAATACATTGAATTTTACAACATTTGTTATGGATAATTTATTTGACACGCAAGAGGAAAGAGTTAAAGTGTGTGGTCAAGTATTAAAATATTGTGTTGGTATCGGAACGGATGAAAATCATTTGAAACATTTTGCGCACGATGTTGTCGAAGAAATTAGCAGCAAGCGAGGAAATTCTAGGGAACTTAATAATTTTCAAAATGCTTTACTTCAAGAATTAGTAAAGCGTTGTGGTACTAAATTGTTTCGTCAGCTTTCCGATGGAAAACGTCAACAAATCAAAAGACGAAAAAGCGAGAGGCAAGAACGGAAAAAGAAAGAAGAAGCTAAGCAAAAAGCAATAGAGGAAACAGAACAACTTGCAAAAAAGGACGAAACTGCATCGAAGAAGGTACCCGCCGTGAAAGATGAAGAAAGCAACATTAGTGAAAGTAGTAAAGAAGTTACAAAAGATGATGACAACACCACGAAACAAAATGAAAATGCCAATAACCTAGTAGTTGCAACAGCCCAAGAGAAAAAAAAATTAGAAAATCTTCCAAATAAAGCAGAGTTAACTGAACAACAAGTAGCAAAAATTGCAGTTTCCGATTCTGATTCGGATGATGAAGATTTTCTTCAATCGACAATACCTGTTGAAACTCGCACCATTGAAACGCAAACAGATCCAGTGCCTGATATATTGCAGCCATTGGGCCAATTAGAAAAAACATCAAGTGGCAGTGACGGTGTCAGTAGCAAAAAAGATAACACAGATCGCATTGTTAAAGACATGCGCCCATTTGCATCGGTTCTACAATTTGAAAAGAAGGAAGGTAAACCATTGACGTACAATAAGTGTTTGCAATTGATATATACAACATATGCCAATAAAATAGTGGCTGATAAAACTGCAGATAGGAATAAATTGGGAAGAGAAAGTATTGGGAATTTTATCACCCGTTCTATGAAAAATGAATTTGGACTCGATAAACGAGTCTCATTAATGCTTGCTGGTTTAATTAAAAGCATAAATAAATTTAAATCTAGAAGCCGTCGCATTGAACAATTTAGTGAATTATGCGGTCTTGCATTAGATCAAGAATACAGCTCAAAAACATGTGATATCTATTTAAATATTCTTAAAACAGCGTTTCCGAAATTTAATAAAGCTACATTGGTAAAGCAAACGGAAGGCGATTGCAAAATTACACACGCTACTGCAAAAAGAGCATTGCATCGCGTCTTTCCAAAGAAAAAATCTGTTAAATTTTCAGTCGGGCGTCTCAAACTGCGAGAGGATATTTTTGATGAATTAAAACAAACTATTAAACGAATTGCAAAACCAAAAGTAGACTTCGATGTTATGGTTGAGTGTTGTCTAGAGGCCAGCATTAGACAATTTTCGATAAATGTTGACATTTTGAAGGATATGTTTGAGCATTACAAAGAGGATGATCATGCGCATTTGCATCGGGAAAATTTTGACGAACTAATGAAAATTTGTGCTGAAGGAATAACGGACGATGAGTTAACCGTTATATGGGACGAAACCCACCAGTATAAAACGTCAGGGGAAGAAACGTTAAACCCAGAAATTTTTTCGCACATCTGTTCAAAGCATGGGATTGCACCGCCATCTGAGTGGCGTCCACCAGCACATGTTGAAGAATGCGACAAACCAACACAGCAGGCAGATGCGGAAAACGGAGCTGTAAGGAAAAAAAGCTCCTTTGGCGTTTTGTCGGCAGGATTCAAGCTTAAATCATTATCACGCAAAATGAAAGAACGTTTGCATATCCCTCTAATCTCAAGAATGTGCCAAACTGGTAATGTCATGGAGGTAGAAAGATTATTAGAAGAAGAAGCTGATGTCAACGAGAAAGATCATCGTGGGACAACACCATTAATGCATGCTGCTTGGTGGGGTCATTTAAATGTTGTAACATTATTGATTCAATATCGATGTGATATTAATCAACGGAATGGTAGGTGGAATACAGCATTACATTTTGCATACGAAGAACAACATCATGACATTGCTAAAGCTTTAGTTGATGCTGGTGCCGCTTCGATGAAAAATAAAATCGGAATTGTACCAGAAGATTTTTTAAAAAAACTTGATGATGATGTAGACAATGAAGATGAAGAGAATGAAGAGGAAGAGAATGAAGAGGCAGATACAGTTGAAGATAAAGGCGAAGAAAAACATCAGGGAGAAGGGAGTAAATTAAAAATAATGGATATTTGAGTTGTATCATAATACGTATGATTAATACTTTAGCAGACATATATCGTCCCTGTCTAACATATTTTACCTATGATAGATATTAAATTAATCCCCTACAAATTTCCCAGATATAATACCCTTCCAGTATTTGTGTATAACCCGGGTTGATTATCGTATAACAGCAATTCCTTTACATCTTCCGACAATTTTTCGTCTTTATCTTTAATATCTTCCAACACCAATGCTTTCTCTATGTTATTTATGCTACAACGTGTAATAGATTTAATTCGAAATTGATAATCTTCTTTGTTATTTCCAGCATTTAAATTATTGGATACTAAATCACCCACTTGGATATGACTCATCCGTTTTGTTTTGCTTAAATCTAGAATCACTTTTCTATAAAAAATTTTGTTATATGAGTCATATTTTTTGTCGTTTACCTTTGCAATGTACAAACGATTTTGTTCTACAGTCACGACACATGTTCCACATTGTTCAACATAAATCGATTTTTTTCTATTTACCTCTATTTCTTTCACGCCATTCTTTTCAGTCTTTTTATCCTCCCCATCGCGCTCTTTGCTTTTTTCGACACGTTCATCGTTGTCATCAACAATATTCACCATGTTATTTTTCCTGACTTTTCGTTTGGAAGATGCTGGTTTTTTATCGACAATATTGTGATAAAATATACCAGCCTTTGGATCCTTTTGTGTTTTTGTTTTCAATCGTAAGGCTGTTTCCCATTCAAATACATTCATAGTCATTGCTTTATTTTGCAAAATGGCATCTCTTTCTCTAATTTCATTGTCCGTCATATCATAATACAGTTTATAATTTAAATCTGCACACACCACAAATTCAATGACTCCCAAGCCATATTTTGCCTTATGAATGGCACCGAAAAAATTTGGTTTATGCATAATACGAAAATTTCCATCTTCATCAGTAGTTAACAAGTAATTGGATTTTAGTTTGAGGTCATATGGGAATTGATTTGACTCTATGCTTTCTCCGAAGCTTGTAATTCGAATTTCAACATTATCTGCCCGTATGATATTTTTTTCGGATAACGTAAGCACACCGTTTTCATCACTTTCAGCTTTTATTGCTGTTAGATAGCCCGGCTTTTCGCTCAGACAGTCTTTTGCAAATACACCTATTGCCGTGTCTGCATACAACGCAAATTTATCGAGGTTGACATTATCAGGATCATCCATTATAAGATTTGCACCATCGGCAAAAAGTCCATAGGATGAAAGTACATAAAAATTAGGCAGGGATTTGATTTTGTTTACATTTAACCAAAATATAGGACTAAAACCGTCTATTGGCGTTGTCCACAGTTTAACCCGCTCTGCGTTACTTGACAAGCTACTTAATATTAACCGTGCCGTGTTTTTGTCACCTTGTTCAACTGCATTACAAAATGGGCTCGTGTTGCGTGGGGAGGAGATGTTTCCACCCATCTTTGTTTTAAATGGTAAAACGCGTTATTATGTTGCTTTCAATGTTGTTGTTTCGTATTCAAGAGAAACGCTGTGTATCCTTTATAAATAAGACGGATGAAACTTTCCCCACTTTTGGGGGGCATCATATTATGAATTAAATACTACTAGAAGATAATTATTATTATGTACTACTATACTTTAACTTTAAATTTTACGTGAATTAAGGTTTGATGAAGTCAATATTCCCTATATAAAATTATACTATGAGTAAGAATGATCACATAGGATCCTTAACAATAAAAAAACTAGCAGTGGAGTAGCGTTAGCAAAAACAAAACATTAAGCGTCCAGTGCAGCGTAGACTATTGATTCATTAATGTGTTTCAATAGTAAATGGTTGTCGATTAGATGGCAGCACTTCCCTTAAAAACAAAAAAGCTAGCATGGGGATATCATTAGAAAAATAAAAAAATTAAGGATCGTCCAGTGCAGGATTTGAACCTACGCGGGCATAGCCCAATAGATTTCAAGTCTATCGCCTTAACCACTCGGCCAACTGGACAAATGGAGGTACTATAACTTCACAGTTATGTAAGTGCACTTCTATAGAAAAGTGGAAAAATTTGATATATATATTATCATATAGAATGACAATGCTGTGCCATGCTAAACCCACGTAGCATGGACATAGCATTATGCGTCGATGAGTCCTATAATTATGACTAGATTTTATTCTCCCTACTATTTATGGCGTTACAATACAGTAACTACGAGAAAAAATCCCTATTTTTTTTTTAATGAATAATTATAGTAATAGTGAGTAGTACTACAAAAAATAAGTGATTTATTATTATTATTATTATCATCATTATTTATAGTGCGTTAGGCAAAGCATATCTCCTATATACACCTTTGTTTTTAAATGGAACGAAGTAGAGTAAAAGAATAGACGTAAAATATCTTACAAAAATATCGTTAATTTCAGTATAATTTTTAGATTACTGTAAAATCCTATAAAATAAATAAATAAAGAATATAACATAGAACTATAAGGCACTTAGGAAAGTTTATTAATTATTATTATTATTAGGCATAAAAATTATTATTATTATTAAAAAAAAAACAACAACCACCAACAAAGGGATACAGTAGATAACAACAACAACAACAGACTTTTTTTTTCAACAGCTCTCTCTACACTACACCAATATACTACACATCTACACATCTACAAGATATCGCCATTATTACTAAAAAGATAGTAATCACTTACAAAAAATACATTCGTATATATTACGAACAAATTTTTGCGACCAACTTGCATTTATATATAAAAATAATAATGGGTGCTTGTTTAAAAAAGCACGTAAACACGTTAAAAGTCATACAGCAAATTGAAAATGGCGAGTTTTCTGAAGTTATTAAAGAAATTGACTATCAAGATGTCAATCCTGTTGGTAAAGATCCAACCGGTAGAACACCATTTGGTGTTGCGTGTCGGAAAGGGCAAGCGATGGTAGTAAAGCATTTTTTAGAAGGTAATCATAAAGACCGCATTACCGAAAAGTATCGCTCAAAAGGTTTGTTTCTTAATTGTAAGGGTGAAGCAAATGGTGATGTCGTACAACTATTATTAGACGATAACTATGGTGTAGTAGCAGATATTCATTATTTTGATCCAGACACAATAAGCACAGCATTGCACGAATGCGTAAGAAAGCGCACGAACATGAATCCAAAGCAATTGGCGGAGCGCGCTATGGTTGTTGGCATGTTAACAAAAGCTGGTGCAAATTTGTGAGTAGCTCGTTTATACATATATATATATATTCACATTAAAAAACAAACAAAACTCTCCACAATAAATACGGATTGTCTAACACCCACACCCGCACCACCCACAACACATACAAACAGGAAAATGGAAAATGTTAGATCGGAAACTGCATTAGATGTTGCGTTGCAAACTGAATTCGAACGTGCTGCAAACAGTATTATTACCGGCGGTGGTGATTTAATGCATGTAACAAAATTTATGAAATTAAGTAAAATTAACAGCGAAAATTGGGTTGCAAATTCTATTTTAGCAAAATTTGCATTTAAACATCCATTATATTTAAAAAAAATTAAAGAACAATTTCATGATGAATTTGATCCAGATGGTAGCGGAGAATTGGATCGAAAGGAGTTATTGCGATTTATCGCATTTCATGTAAAAATTGCATTCCAAAATGGTCAAAAACCAGTAACGGAGTTCAATGATGATGATGGATCGTTGGAAATATCAGACATTATGCGCTTATTGGAAACTCGCTGCCAAAGTTATTTAGAACAATTTCATGTATTAGATGAAGACCAAAGTGGTACATATGGATGGAATGAAATGGTACCAATCATTGAACGCTTTTACAAAAACATGTGGACTGCAGCTAGAAAAGAAACAGATGGAAGAGACGAATGGTTAAGTGCAGAGGAAGAAAAAAGTTTAAAATCTAAATTTCAGGGAATAATAGCAACGATACGGACACAAGATTCGGTGGAGCATACAACAGCATTATCTCATCGTCAAGCGAAATCAGCAAAGTCTATCAAAGGGCAAATTAAACGTGTCACTAAAGGCCAGGCTAAAAAAAAGTACGTAGTGCACAAACAAGTTAAAACATCAGGCCCAGTTGCACATGATTTACCAGAAGGTTGGGTTGCACATACGGATAAAAATTCTGGAAAACAATATTATCATAATCCTAAAACAGGCGAAACAACTTGGAAGAAACCAAAGGAGTAAACTCGTTATATATACATATATGACATATGTGTGATATTGTTAAATATCTAAATTGAAACGAAAAGGTGTGTGAGCCATAAAAATGGTGGTGATACTGTTATCCAGAAGAATACACACGATAAATTTTTTCATTAAAAAATACACACGCGCGTCCGGGGGTGATAAAATAAAAAAACACACAAATCATATATCATATATGATATCATATTTATCATATATATACCAATTATATCATAATATATATGTGTGCATATATTTGTTTTTGTTATTTTTTCGCCCCTTTTCGTTTTATCTTCCGTTTCAAAAATGTCAACTTTGATTTATCAACAGTTTGCGGCATATCATGCCCAAAACCACTTATTCTTTTATGCACCGTCACGATAGAATTATTTTCATCTCCTTGGACATTTCTTTGAACTGGAACTTTCGATTTGGTATTAAGATAATTTTTTGAATTTTGCTGGTATACTGGTAACGGACGTGCATCATATTTAATGCAGTTATCAAAGTTACTATCAATCGACATGCACCGTTCATTGATCCATGTAATGTATTTGGTTCCATTATTATCCGAACAATGCTTTTGGTAACATGTTCCTAATTTTTTGTATCGATCAATATAATCAAAATTTGTCATATTAAATTTTGAACTTGATAAAACAATGGCGATACGCCTTAAGCATAAAGGGCATAAATGCATTATTTCCTCCTTTAAATCATGTACACTTTCAGGTGACATCAAACATTTATATAAATAACATGGCTTCATCTTAAATAAATTTCTGTACATACATTTTGCAGTTAAGCGCAACATATCTATTTTTTTACCATATGAACCAAAGGTAGATACGATCATGATTCTAGACTCTTCATAATATAGACCTTCCGGTAAAATAATATCATTTGTCGTGTAAAGTGGCTTATTGATGATGGCAAACAATACCTCTTTTTTAAAATTACTTTTACTGCTAGTATGTGATCGTTGTAAGCTGTCAACGATGGCATCAGCAGAGTAACAAAGAGTTGACACGCCTCCAACGATTAAATTTTTTGAAGGAAAGTATTTTAAACGCTGTTTACTACTTAATGTAGAAATTATTCGTGTATTTACAAGTTTTGGAAAAGCTATTGCTTTCGTATATTCTAACAGCATTTCAAATTCATGTTGTATATCACCTATTGGAACCATTACAATTTCAAACCCATCTAATTGTTCATTGATAGCTCTGGTGCGTCTTTGAAACGACAAAAAATCTTCTTGTTCATCTGGGTTAAACTTATCTTGATATGTGAAAAACATATCACCATCTTGTTGAGTCAAAGCTTTTAATATATGTGGTGCACGTGGTTTTGGCCCTAACAAAATGTTGTCCCATGGCATAATGCCGGTCTATATATATATATATTGCAACGCCTTTCTTTTTACATACTCTGAAATATTATATTAGCAATGATTCGCATTCAACTTTTGGCTTGATGATATTTTTCTTCTACGCTCGTAATTTCAAATAATAATAATAAAAATTAATACTACTACTGTGTCTATAATATATGCACATATATTTTATACCAGGTATAAATAATAATTAATAAAAAAAAAATATAATGTTGTTGTAGGCCAGTAGGAATAAATAATAAATGAAGAAAAATTAAAATAATAACATGTAATATTATTATTATTATTATTATTACTACTATGCAATAATAATCATTATTTTAATAATGTATGTAATGACCTGTTTATACACCCTTAATACTTCTGTTTATTTAACAATATAGTATTGGACAATGTGTGTCAGATTAAGGTGAACACCTGACATATTATTTTCATAATTTCACGTTGAAACTTGAAAATTTCAGGATGCATCGTATAATACTGAATACACTAATATGATATTTCAAAAATTAGAAAGGATGGTTGCACCATATAGGAGCTTATGCTTCTTAGTATAACATGACATAAATTCCTTACGAGAGAAAATGTATAACTGTTGTCCAGCATTGTTCTCTAACGGGATTGTTGATAATGGTATTTCCATTCTATTCCACCCATTGTTGTTTGTTATTATTCAAATTATTATTATTATTAATTATATTAATTATAAACTTGAATGGTTGTGTACAATACACACATCTCTCGTATTTCGATGTGAAGTGACAATCACAAACGTTACAGCATTTTCTCCATCCACGGTTCTTGCTCTTTCGTACCCATTCACTCGAATCCAACCCCTTATATATATATCAATTGATGTATTTTTGTTGGTGGTGTTAAATCGTATTGTTATTGTGGGATTTAGAATTATTTCTCCTACTCCTCCTCAACCCAATTTGTTCCACTCAATTGAGAAATATATTTACTGCTACTTTATATACCCAACTTGTTATTATATATATAAATCACCACCGAACCGCGTTTATTATATACATAATACAAACAATGGAAAAGTGGCTGATTGGTGTGCTAGTAACCATCGTATCGGCATTGTTTTCAACCATAGGATTATTGATGCAAAAATATGCACATATGAAAGAAGCAGAGCTAATGAAAAAATCCGGTGGAACAAAAGGGTACTTTAAATGTTGTGGAATACCATGCAATGCATGGTTTGTTAGTGGTTTTGTCGTATTGGCATTTGTTCCATTACCATTAGACTTTATTGCGTTATCAAATGCAGGGCAATCCTTGATCATCCCAGTTGTAGGTTTTTTTCTACCCTCTCAACACTTGTTTTCAAGTTAACATATTTCTAACAATTTTTCATTTCCGATACGCTACGCTTAACAGGGCACTGGCATGACTATTGTATGGAATCAAATACTAAGCCCACTAGTATTAAAAGAGAAATTTAGTAGACAAGATGCGTTTGCAACAATTATTATAGTGATTGGCGTATTGGTCAGTACATTATTTGGTACACATGCATCACCAAGTTATCCAGCGAGTACATTAATAGGTTTTCTAGGAGAACCTGCATTTATAATATTATTAATATTTGCTTTTTTCTCCACCGCTTTTGCACTTTCAATTTTGCACGTAAAGAAAGTTCAACGGTACTTTTCCCATGAAATCAATTTACTAGCAGTTGGTTACACCCCCGCAATTTTCGGGTCAATGCAAATTATGTGTTTTAAAGTAGTTGGTGAATTGAATAAAAATACCTTTGAAGGTTTAGAGGTTCGAGAAACTAACAATGTTAATGGAACGGAAGTTACAACAACAAAACGTTTATTTGTAAATGAATTCGAATCATGGAGAATATATACATTTCTACTCTTAGTCATTTTGTTGGCAATTTACCAATTTAAATATATGAATTTAGGCTTGTCATTGCATCATGCAATCAAATATTTGCCAATCTATAATACGTTTTTATTAATTTCATCTGTAGTCGTTGGTTCCATTTTTTTTCAAGAATATGCAACATTTCACCCGATTGCTTTTCCGATTGGATGTGTCTTACTCGTTGTAGGTATAAGGCAATTGGCCCACCAACAAATGGCACGTGTTGATCCAATGGTATTAGAATCACCCCCCAGCGTGAATAAAAAGCATGTAGGTGACGGTATTCATAATAACGCTGATGATGTAGATGGCGGCGAATTGGATGCAACAAGCACTCCACAACATTTTTTCCGAAACGAATCCTGCAACGGCACAGGATTAACAAAGGACGATTTAATACCGAACAATAATTTGAAAGATGCCGCCAACAATACATTCTCACACACTGCTGATACAATTTGTGCGGAAGAAGATTTTAGTTTTGATGATGATCAGAACTCTGTCAAGTCGCTATCGACGAGTTTTTTATTGCCGCATGAAAGTGGATTTACACCAGCAGTTTCCGACTCCATAAAGAAGAGCAATAAAGATAAGTTAATGTTCACGAATATGGACGAATTAACGCCAGTAAAAAATTCAACCCGTGTTAATCTAGGAGATGCTAAATCGAAAGAGGACGAGCGTTTACTTCAAGCATTATAAAAAATACTTATAAATTCTTTATTACACCACTCGTATGTATTAATTCCTCTTACAGTTCCAAAACGATTTGAAAAGGACTGTTGAAAATCATACAACATATTTTTTATAAAAAATCGGGCCTATAAATTATTTTAATAAAATATATACTCGTAAAATAATAACAATATAATTACGAGTACTTGGTATTATAAAATTTAAACACAACAACATTTTTTTTTTTCTCTTTGTATAAAACTGTAAATTTATATTTTACATCTCTCTCTGTATTATTACCTTACTTCCCCTTAATCGAGTGTGGGCAATTTGGTCGTTTAATTTGTACAATAGCTTGCCATGTACTAAAAATGGAGGTGAATATCGCAAATATTAATAACATCCATGCCCAACACAATGTTGATGAATTATTAATATTGTCTAACAACTGCATCTCATCTCCTTTATCATTATTACCGGATTTTTTTATTGACGTTGCATCATTGCTTTTTTCTGCATACTTTTGCTGTCGCCGCAATGCAATGTACATTGAGCAAGGAATAATATATGCAATCATCATAGATATTGAACTACCAAGTATAGACCATATCTGTACAACTGACGTTACATGTAATGCGATTTGGGAACTTCCCAAAAGTATGAATATTGTTAAAAAAATATGTATTGATAAAGGTATATCTTTACTGCTGCTGTTATCCCTCCCACCCTCCTCTTCTGCATGTAACATATCATCAGCACCAACAACATTATCAATATTTTGAAAGTCATCAGTAACAAATGTACCAATAGGTGAATTGTGATCATCATTTTGTTCGTTTGCTACCGTTGAATTATTCGTACGATAATTTATGGTATTATAACCTTTATGACGCAACGAGTTGCTATATCGCGCTGACATATTGGCAGGACTATCTGTTATAAATGTTCCAATGGGCGATAGTAACCCACTACGTCGTGGATCATCAATAGGATTCCTTAGTAAATGTTGATCACTTTTTGAAAGCAAACTAGATGATTGATCGATAGGACCAGCCGAGGCATTCGCATTATTATTATAACAGCAACATAACATATAGACTAACCTGCTCAGAACTTTTCTACATGGCAAAACTAGTAATGGAAATGACATGGCTAATGTTATAACCAAACCCACACGCCCTATCGAGATAGCTGGGTCATCATTCAGATAATTATTTAATATATCTCCACATGTTAAATCTAGTGCAAATAAATACCCACAAAACGCGATAACCATGTATAAACTTAAACATATACCTATTGTTGAGTGAATCATGCGCTTGATTCTTTTTTTTGTCGGTTTAATCAGTTCTTTGTTTGTCGGAAGCACATTGAAATGACATAAATATGCAACGGTTGAGATTGGCAATGCATACATAAAGTCATCAATACTGTTAGGCCATACTTTAATATGTTTCAAAATAGTGCCATTACCAATATGAATTGGGGAATGAATTGGATGCATGTGGTGACTATGATTTTTATTAGTTACTAGCATCACATTATTAGCATGACCAGCAATACTGTTGATATAATCACTGTAATGACCACCATACATCGATGCAAAAGAACTTGTACGATTTGTTGCATTGGCTGGGTGTATGATGAAGTGCGTTGGTTTCGTTGTAATTAATTTATAAAATAGTACAACACCTAAAACAGAGATGGTTATTATTGATAAAAAGCTAGTGAATCGCAAAGCATTTAATTTTTTGAAAAATGATAGTGGCCCAACAATGCACATAAAAGCTAGCATAACGTAATACCTGGCCGAGTCAGCTGCAAGGGACGTGTCAATAAACGCAGTCACAATCGGCTGAATCAAATCTGCTGCCAGTACAAAATATGCAGCGGCACATAAAAATGTCAGTAAAAATAGTGATATTAATAAAACTACACGTGCTGGCTCACCTAGTGTTTTTGCCGCAACATCCTCATAGCCGACATCACCCTGCCTTCTAGACATTGATAACAATAGATAAATGGAAAAATCAGACATTGCAGCAGAAATAACAAGCGCGACGGGCCCTACTATAATCCCCATGACTGAAAATGTAAATGGAAGTGATAACACACCACCACCAACAACTGTTGACACCAGATTAAACACTGATGTTTTTAGAGTAGCTGTCCTCTTCATGTTTGTTAAGCAGGCAGCCAAAATTCCTATTTCTGTCAAACTTGTGGAACCAATCAATGGCAACCAACCACTGGTCAATCGTCCTGCCTCACCGCATCTACTTGTCCAGCGGGTCAAGGTGTAACCACCACACACACGACCACCACCAACACGGTCTGTAATAATAATTAGTATAAATAAATAAATAATAATAATTATTATTAAAAAATAATAAATAATTAATAATAATAATAATAATAATAATTATTATTATTATTATTATAATTATTATTTTATAATAACTATTACTACAACAATCATTATTATTATTATTGTTATAGAAGATGATGTGATAATAATATTTTCCTTAACACCCCTTAACTTATTTATTTAAACACAGGTACCACAATAGCATTAAATAGCACTACGATATCAGGTTAGGATTAGGGTATATTTCTCACCAATTGCTATTCTACGACATAGTGGCACGTTGTTTTATGATGTAAAATATGCCCATTATAAATACCACTTAAAATAAAGGATTCAAATTTGGGTACCACTAAGTCGTAGAATAGCAATTAGCCCAATATTTTCATCACATCACATATTACCTTAATTTAGTGTAGATTGTTGTCGATTTTCATCCTTCGAATACTTTGAAAGTTCCTCCTGCACCTGTTAAATTATAAGAAATACTAGCATTTATTCGCTTTATTATATATTATTATTAATAATATATTAAAATATCAAAAGAGGATAAAAAGGGAACATAATTTTAAACAACCTTGCAATCTTGTCTGATAAGCTCTACTTGACAACCATACTTTGAAACTTTAGTGTAATGGTAAGCAATTTCTTTATCGCCGATAGATGGATTAAATCTTTTTTCCTTGCGGCGTGCCATTACTCCTCCATCTTTTGCTATGAACATTGGCGGCCTTTTATTCAATTTCTCACTGAGCTTACTATTTGGCACATGGTTTAATGCCTTGAACTCAATGGATGCAGCGCTGTACCCTGTGTTGGCAGTGTCAAATAAATAATCCAATGCCCACTTAAGATTGTAACCAGGTGGCATTAGGCGCCTATTAGCTGGCTGTGACCGTTTAGAAACCTTTGTCGGTATTTGGCCAGGTTTACCTGTTTTAAATGCGTAAAGTAATTCACGAATAGAGACAGCGACAGTCTTTCGCGCTATCTTTCTGTTTCTTTTATTTGTGCCATCAAAATACATAGAATCACCTTGGGCAAACCATTTGACCCCATTTTCGTTCTCAACATTTAATCCTAGTTTATTATCTTCATCATGGCTACATTTTGATAACAGCCCGCCGGTGACACCCCCGCAAAGTTTATGCAATGCATAACGCGGTGTTCGTACGTGTCCAGTGGCAAACATATCTGTAAGAAAATGGTTTGCCATACCTTCCAATGCCAATGCTTGATTAAATGACATCTTTGCCCTATTCATGATAAATTCTGCTTTTTTCCCACGAAATTTTTGCTCCAAACTTTTGACCACGTTGCTTAGCATATCGAATTTTAATGCCGAAGAGCCAAACATGCTACTATCTTCGGACACAGGTCCCTTTGCTTCAGCAGCTTTTGCCGCATTAATAAGACTCCGTGCCTCGAGCATGGAAGCGATTGCTAATTGATGCCCCGCTTCGTACACTTTAATGCTGTTGGGCATAAAATGATCAAAATTTGCTTTTGCAAGCGCCAGATACCTAGCATCTTTATCAATAAGATCATCATATTGACCAAGTTTACTAGCGACAACTTCAATTCCACCAGCCATCTTATCTACAGAAAGCCGGTGAAAGGCACTAAATTTCTTCTTTACTCTTTTCCACCATCCTTTTGGCTTCTTTTCTACTTCAGCCTTTGCTTCCAGAGTTTTTTGCTTTTTCTTCAGAGAGTTTTTTGTTTCCTCCGCCTGCTGCTTCATGACACGTATCATTTTATTGCTTAATTTTTTATCGGACCGCGTAACTCTGGCGAAAGACATTTCATGTTCAAATCCAAGCTTGTCCGTTTTCCAAGCGTCTGACGGTAACTTCTTCTGTTTTTTGAACTTACGAATCATACGCTTCTCCGTTCTGATCAGGTTCAAGATTAATGGCGTCTCCGTTTTGCTAGTCGATGTGACACTAAATTGTTGGTAAGCTTTATAAAATCGCGATAAACGTTCTTCATAAGTTTTGCCCAAACTAATTGGTGCCTTTGGTAACCCATAAAAGTCACCAGCCAAGGCCACTGCATCTCCGAAACTAACTTCCAGTGAGTTTGGCAATAAAATACTTTTTTCCTTATGTTGGTTTCGCTTTCCAAAAATTTGATCTTTGAACTTCGGATTACTTTTAAATTTGCTTCCTATCACTTCATCTATGGCACTATATATTTCGTCCCGAACATCTTTAAAGGCAGCGTTACCAATATCCTGGTGTTCTACACCATTATAGTTGACCGCCACCACGTTAGACGAACTCAACGCAACATAAAGAACAGCAGCAACGCACAAACATACGTTACGCATCGGGGTACGACTTCCCGCAAGTTGTCTCTTCATCATGGACAGACGAGAAGAAAAATACGGTATTGGATAAACAATTACCAGTTGATGTTATCCGGGTAGTAGATAAACAATTTCCAATTTATGTGACCGACTTAATCAGATGTGTTTGTTCGATACGTACCATCTCGTTGCTCATCTTCCAATTTGTAAGAAAGCTTCATTTATTATATTATATTTATAAATAATAAGAATGCCTCCGTTCCGCAAAACAGGGTACTTAAATCGCAATAAATTCAACAAAAAAATAAAGCATTTCTTATTCTTGTACAGTATTAAATGACATACAAAAAGCGGTAATTTATTCCTCCCCAAACCCAATACTTGTATTTTCCAGCACACCAACCCCTCCTTTTCTGATTTTTGTCTATCGATAATACTCTCCTCGTGTTAGGTAGGCACAAGATTTCCTATCAGGTCTAGTTTTTTAGTAGTATCAGCGTGTAGTGTGTAGTATTATATATTATCACAATGAAGTAATTTAATTCTATCTATTATTGACGT
>JACKZZ010004465.1_pt1 | contig 18721 bp, 20 predicted proteins | sample 8027871 | NCBI WGS metagenome assembly JACKZZ01 (sample SAMN15724774, study PRJNA655200) | protist metagenome | isolation source: fluorescence activated cell sorting (FACS) single amplified genomes of... | place: USA: West Boothbay Harbor, Gulf of Maine | collected 2000-07-19
ACCGTTAATTTAGAAAACTAATGCTCTACCTACTGAGCTATGGAAGCTCCTCAAAACTATCTGAGTTGGGCTCGAACCAACTACCTAGGAGTTAACAGCTCCTCGCTCTACCTAATGAGCTATCAGATACTAGGACAAAGTTAGTCCCAAAAATACTTGCAAAATTCTTCGAATTATGCACCTCATCAATAGATAGATACAAATAAAAAAATTCAAACAAAATCAACAAAATGTCAATATCAAATAGCTGCTTCTAGCCCATTATGATGATGACGTGTAAAATGGTTATCTAATAATCTAAAGAAACATACAAGTAAAAATGTTGTTCCAATTAATACATGGAAACCATGAAATCCAGTAGCCATAAAAAATGTTGAACCAAACACTGAATCTGCGATTGTAAATGGTGCTTCATAATACTCCATAGCTTGAAGACCTGTGAAAATAACTCCAAGTACAACTGTTATGAATAATGAAATTATAGAGTTATAACGATCACCACCAATAATAGCATCATGACATCAAGTAACTGTTGCTCCAGAAGTTAATAACACCGCAGTATTAAGTAAAGGTACATCGAATGCACTAATAGGAACAATACCAATAGGAGGTCAAACCCCACCTATTTCTGTTGTAGGTCCTAAAGATGCATGGAAAAATGCTCAAAAGAATGAAAAAAAGAACATTACCTCTGAAGTAATAAATAATAACATTCCTTGTCGTAGTCCTCTCTGAACTACTAACGTATGATGTCCTTGAAAAGATGCTTCTCGAATAACATCTCTTCATCAAACAATCATAGTTCCGATAACAAGTAACATCGAAAGTAATAATAATAAGTCTCCATATTGATAAGAGTGAAAGTACATTACCCCACCGATAGTCATTCCGAACGCTGAAAATGCTCCTACGTAAGGTCAAGGTGAAGGGTCTACTAAGTGTCAAGGGTGAAAGTGTTTAGCCATTGTTGTTGTTCAAAAATACTACTACTAAGTTTCTTAGGTTTCAAGAGTATTTGTTAAGGTAAACAACCAATAACCTAGGAACCTGTTTTGATTCACTTAGCTATTTTACCTCACTTGGTACGAGAGATACCACCTCTAGTTTTACCTCCATTAGGATGATCGTAAGGATTTTGAGCACAACCTCTAGTTGTAGGTCTAATTCCTCTTCATCTATTAGCACCTGCTTTACCTAATTTAGTAAGCTTATGTAATTGATTTGAATTTTTTCCTATTGAAGCAAATGTATCTGTGTTACTTACTGAAATTACTTTACGCGAAGGTAAACGTAATCTTGTTTTATTATCTTGATGATTAACCACTGTAGCAAATGTACCAGCAGATCTACAAAAACCATTAATATTATAAACATTTGTACCTGGAATAATATCTTTTAAACGTTGAATTTCCCTATCCGTACCATTTGAATCATTAGACAATACGTAAAAAGGTTTAAAAGTATTATTAAACGTTCGCACTATGAAAGCGCTACGATTAGGATCATATTCGTAAGAAAGTGAATGGTTCACTTTTGAATAACAATTTGTATAATTTAAATCAATAAAACGTAAACTACGTTTAACTCTACCACCTTTATGCCTACAAGTTATTCGACCTGTATAATTACGACCTGCATGGTTTTTTGAATTTATACTTAAACATTTCTCCCGAAAAACCTTACTTAAAAAGCTTTTATCTACAGCTACTTTATGACGTAGCGAGGGAGTTATTGGTTTAAATTTTTTTAGTTTAGGGCTAATGTCATACTTAAAATTCCTCATTTTGTTTTAATAGGTAATTGTTTTGAATGCTCCGGCTGTGCGAAACTATTGGGCCGAGTACCTCTAAAGTGTACTTTTACTCTACGAGCTCTACGAACTCCTTTTAGACGCCCTTTTACTGAAATATTTAAAGCTCTAAAAGATATACGATCTAGTAACCCTTTACTTCTTTTTTCTTTATTAATATATTTTACAGATAAACTTCCTTTATCTCTTCTAATCAATCTTGATTTCTTAGAAGCTTTTTCTCTAAGTGATAAAAAAGTTCCTTGCAAAATTTTGTTGGTTAATATTTTATAAACCTTTTTTCTTTTTGCCATTAAGCTTGATTGGATTCGAACCAACAACCTCTGAATTATCAGTTCAGCGATCTAACCGGATTGAGCTACAAGCTTCTAAATCTGGTAAAAGCAAATTTTACTTTTAACCTTTCTTAGCTTCAGAATATATAACGTGTACTAAAAAAAAATTTATGAATTGATGGATAAAAATTTTTAAAATTCGAACGTGAAGAAAAACTAATGTTACCTCCACCTAAATTTGTACTATTATAAAATATAGAAGGTAATAAAAAAAATGAATACAAATAATTAAAATCTCTCAAAGGAAATCCTAATTGTAATGAATTTTTATTTAATACTGTAACTGTAGGATCACTTAAACCTTGTCTTTTAAATGAAGGTAAAAAAGCTAAATGTAAATTAAGATAATAAGACTCAAATACTAAACTTTTAAAATGTGAACTTGTAAAAGTACCTACAGGAGAACCTTCTCTTACATTAAACGACGCGATAGAGCGTTTACTTATTTTTATAATAGGTTTTTGACCCAAAACTTTAAGATGAGTATAATAAAGAGGAGTTAATAACTTACTATTATGCGATAATTTATTTAATGAAGTGTCTAAAGTTGACTGATGAAACGTACACTTTTCCGAAGGATGTTGGAAATGAAATTTTGTAATTGAATCGTAATGATTCAAAGAAGATTTTAATGCTGAAATATTATTCATTTTTATTTATGATTAAATAGATCTTTTCGAAACCGAAACTACTTTATGCATCCCTTCCATTATTCTCAGTTTAGTGCTTATAGGCCCTTTAAAACGAGAACCTACTGGAATTCATTCTATTTTTTTAGGTGCTTCTTTTACTAATACCATGCAATTAATATCTCATTTAGTAGAATTAACAAGGCTTTTAATTTTTTCTTTAGATCTCACTAAAACACCTTTTAACATGTTACCTTTCCTAATTTTAGAACCTTTCAAATTACGTTGAATTGAAACTAAAAACACTTGACCTAAGGATGCTTTTTTTTTATTATATGTCTTAATAACTTTCGCTCGTATTGCCGAAGAGTTATCTATTATTTTAAGATTTGTTAATAATTGAACCATTTATTTTTTTCTGCCAACAGCACGAAACCGTTTCTTTTTTCCTCTATAATTTACTGCCTTACGTAATGTACCTAAAACTCTTAAAGGATCTTTTTCTATTATATTTTTTAATCAACTACTTAAAACTTTACCATCTTTAAAAACATGTGGTAAACGCTTAATATTAATTACAACGTTTGTATTATATTTAAGAACTAAAATTGATTTTATTAATTTGACCACTTTACGTAGTCTTTTGTTATGACTTTTAACTACCTCATGAGGTTTTTCGTTAGAAGAACCTGGAATAAACAATAAAAAGTTTAACTCAATTAAGTTAGGAAAACTATTAATATAAATTTCAGAGCATAAATAATTGTAATTTAATAATACCCCCTCTATGAATTTTCTAATTCAACTTTCTTCTTTTAAATTAGAGTACATAGACCGAGAACATCATGGTTGACTTATACCTATTTTTTTTGGATTCATACTTTAATTAATTCTTTTTACTTTTTTTGAAAGTAGCTTTTACTTTCGTAGGAGCGAATTCTCCTAATCTATGAGAAACATGATCTGTTGTAATTTTAATTACTTTAAAAGAATTACCTGTATCTACTCGAAACTCTTTATTAACCATAGATGGATCTATAATAGTATTCCTATTATAAAACACCTCTCTACCTCTATAACTTTTTAAACTGTTTAATTTTGTAGATTTTCATTTAGATCTTTTCATTTAGACATGGAGAGATTCGAACTCTCAACCAAAAAATTAAAAATCTTCTGCTCTACCCTGACATATCTCTGAGGTGTTAGCTCAACCCAAACGAACAAAGATTCTTAGATCTCAACGTTTTGGTTCAATTTTTATTGATTATTTCGATGCTATATAGGATTAGAAACCCGAGAAACCTTTTCAAAAGTCCGGCATTACTAGCAGATCTAGAATTTCTTTTGAAGCCTAAAGGTAAAGAACCAGGATCTACCACATATGGAGTCACCTCCATACTTTCAGGACAAATCTATCTTTTCCAACGAAACTACCTCTGTATTAGGGCCTGAAACATTAATTGTACTATACTTCACGTAATAACCCTGTAGCGAAGTCACCTGTCGAAGGGGCCTCATCATCGCCAAGAGTTATAAACTCACCGGAAGCTTCCAGGTACTCCAACAGGGAAAATCATTAATTAGTCTCTCGTATGCTACCAGAAACGTTATTGTTGTTTCCAGACGACGACATCAAATAATTCAAAAATAAGTCGTAACTCCGGACTTATGTAAAAACCCTGGAACTACATTCTCCGAATTCACATCTGCGGGAACCAATCCATACGACTTATTAACATAGCATCGAGCGATCTCGATACAATAAGTATAGCCGTTTGATTCTCTGTTATATGGCCCTAAACGATTTAAATCTATATTTAACTCTTCACCACTTGAGTCATTGTTTAAATCTCTCAAAGTGTTGATATCATTTTTTAAACGATTATGAGACTCAGCAAACCTTGGAAAAGTAGTGTTAACTATGTTGGGTAAAGGAAAATCCGTTTCCAATTCGGATTTGATGGTTGCATCCATCGATTGTCGTGAAATGACTTCGAACATCTGTGTCTGAATACATAAGCAGGTGATATAATTACTTTTTTACCTACTCCTCTAAACTTTATACAAGAGAACGTAAGGTAATCAATGGTGTATAAAACACCTGAAATTAATTTAAATTTTAACTCATTTATCAAAGAATTAAAAAAAAATCTTATTATTACTAGCGTAACGCTAAACTCATAATATCTGTACAAAATTCAAAATAATAAGTACAAAAAAACCATAAATAAAAAAAATCTAGACATAGAGAGATTCGAACTCCCAAACCAGAAAATTAAAAATGTTCTGCTCTACCCTAATAATCTCTAGTTACTCCTGAACTCACAAAGATTATTCCAGCTATTTATAAATTTTTCTGAAAAACCCCTAAAAATCCACAGGAGAACGCTTATATTAAACGAGTCAAAACTTAGAACTTGATTCCACAAGTTCTAAAATTTCTTCCTGAAAACCCAAGCCTACTATTTTAGCAGGGTCTGGATAAACTACTCGATTAGGAGAAAATTTATCTAAGACACCGTATGTAGCTTTATAGCCAGGTAGAAATCCCTTTAAAGCTTTACTAATAGAATGTTGCAAATCTGGATTTAACTCTTCGTATTTTAAAATTTCCAAACGTAGAGTTAAATTTCTAAAAACTCACCTATTTGTTAAAGTTGTTACTACTTCTGGTTCACCGAAGGTGAAAAGTTTGTAATCCATTAATTGGTCATCAGTCAGGAAGCTTAGAAGGATCATACGCCGTTAAACCCTGAATTACCACCAGCTTCTCCATCGGTAGCCCTCCGAGGACATTATTTTGACTGACCAGATAGCTAAGGAAATTCATAGCAAGTCGTGATATGACGTAAATAGGCTTTCGTAATTCTAAGAGATTCACTACTATTCAAAGACTGAACTGTGCTCGAAGCATCGCCTTTAACAAAAGGCCCTAAAAAATCCTGATTAATGATATGGGCTGCTATTTCAGCTGACGAGTTGTATCCCAACCTTAATTGATTAATAATAGTAACTATTAATTTAGATAAATCAGGATTCGCATCCTGTTCCGTAGAAGCTCAAGGGACGACACCTTTTTGATGCGCAAGGTTAGTAACAAAACCTTTTAACTCACCCATATTAACTTTTAGCGCCTTGTTAGCCTGAGCTAGATTTGGAAATTGAATCATAGTGATCGATTTTGGCACACGATCTGCTTTAAGACAGATTTCAAACCTTTCAATCGCTTCAGGATCTGAAAAATGCGCTGAACTTGAACTATTCCACGAACTACTTTTCACTAATAAAATAGGTGCACTAATTGCAACCTTGTTTTTGATTAATATGAACTTTTGAAATAACGACTGAATTAGTTTTAAACCTCCAAAAAAAGCAAAGGTTATAAATTTTAAATTAGATTTTAACCTTGTTAAATAAAAATAGAAATTTCTTCGAAAAACTATGAATGTATTACTATAGTAATACATTTCGTAGTAATAATCAAAAAAATTATATAAAATCGTTAAAAAAAAAAGAAAAAACCCTCCTTCTAAAAACAATAGAACATAGCCACTACAGAGCGACAATGCAAAAATGAAATAAATTTTATTTATAAAATAAAATTTGGAAAAGTCCTCCTCGGAGCTTTCCATTATGCTTTTAACTAAAAAGTTAACTAAGAAATAATTTAAAGTACACAGAAATACTCACATTAGACATGAACAGATTTGAACTGTTGGCCAAAAGATTAAAAATCTTCTGCTCTACCACTGAGCTACATATCTACGCCTAACACATAAGGTTCGGCTAATCAAGTCAGCGAGACTCGAACTCACATCAATCGCTCCCAAAGCAATCATTTTACCAATTCAAACTATGACCTGAAACTACCATTTAAGATAGTCTTTAACATAGAATTACATTCCATATAAAATTAAGAACGCAAACATTAGAGCGAACAGTCCCATAGCCTCCGCTAAAGCGAATCCCATAATACAGTAAGTAAATAGTTGTTGTTTTAATGATGGATTACGAGCGTAACCTTGGATTAGACCAGCAAATACTGCTCCAATTCCTGCTCCAGCACCTCCAACTCCAGCAGATGCTGCTCCAGCACCAATTAATTTAGCTGCTTCAAACATAGTATAAATTTAAATTGTTAGCTGTGGCCTAAAAAATGCCAGCTGTCAGCATTAAAAACCTTTAACCTTTTAATACCGAGAGTGACTCGATTCGAACGAGCAATCGCTTATGTGACAAACAAGTGCATTAACCATTATGCTACACCCCCCCCTAAAAATAGTCCTGGAAGGATTTGAACCTTCCTCTATCGCTTATGAGACGACCGTCTTAGCCACTGGACGACAGGACCTCTAAACACTAAGCTGGACTCGAACCAACAACCTTTCCATCCGAAGCGGAGAACTCTACCAATTGAGCTACTAGTGCTAACTGACTAAACTGTCTTAATATTTGAATTGATCAGAATTAAACTAAAACAACACAAAAAAGCTTAAATACTTAAGATTAGGAGCAAAGCTCCCCCTTTAGTAAACGCTTTTTGAAATTTAACCCTTTAATAGGTTAATAAATTTAACAGAGATACTTCCTTTAACTCTATAATAAGCAACAAGAATTGAAAGCCCAATTGCGGACTCCGCTGCTGCCACCACTAATATATAAAATGCAAATATTTGCCCATTTAAATCATCTATAAATGAAGAAATTGTTAGTAATAAAAAATTTATACTCAATAACATTAATTCTACAGACATTAAAAGGATAATTATATTTTTTCTATTAACAATGATACCTAACACCCCTAAAATAAATAAGATGAAAGCAACACTAAGATAATTGATAAGCAACATATATCCCGTGACAGATTCGAACTGTCATGGCATTTGTGAAAGAAATGATTCTTAACCATTAGAATAACGGGACATTATGAATGAAGGACTCGAACCTCCACTTGACTCAATCAAAATGAGTTGTCTTGCCATTAGACGAATTCATAACTTGGTTCAACAAAGACTAAAAGACACTTTTCTTATACCCTCAAAAAAACCAAACCTCTAAAAGCAAAATTGCTTCTAGAATTAATTAGAAATACGCGAAACAAATGTTGTTTTGAACGGTAATTTTTTACAAACTGACATTAATGCTGTTTTTGCTAATAATGGTGAATCTGAACGTAGTTCGAATAAAATTGAACCATTTTGGACTCTTGTAACCCATTCATTAACACTACCTTTTCCTTTACCCATTCTTGTTTCATTAGGTTTCGCTGTAACAGGAATATGAGGAAAAACTCTAGTTAAAAGTGTTCCTTTTCTTTTTAAAGATCTTTTTATAGTCATTATAGCTGCACTTAATTGTGTACTAGTAATAAGACATGATTGATTCGACATTAATCCATAGTTACCGTAAATTAAATGATTCTTATATTTTGGCGTCAATTTAATTTGATATCTATGATGTTTACTAAATTTTCTACTTCTTGGTTTCATTTTTATTAATTACTAATTCTTTTTACGACCATATTTCGATCGGCTAGTTTTACGATCATAAACTCCTAAAAGATCAAATTGTCCTCTAATACATTTATACTTTACTCCTGGAAGATCTCGACATCTACCTCCTCGCACTAATACGATTCCATGAGCTTTAAGTGTATGTCCTTCTCCCGGGATTGCCGCCGTTATAGTTCTTTTTGTAGAAAATAATCTAATCTTTGCTACTTTACGTAAAGCTGAATTAGGCTTTTTTGGTTTACGCACCATAACTCTTAGACAAACACCTTTTGCAAAAGGTTGTCCTTTAAATGCAGGAACACTAGATTTTTGTTTTACTCTACGTCTAGGTTTTTTCATAAGTTGGTTTAATGTTGCCACGGGTGATTAGAGAGATTTGAACTCTCGACCGTTCCTACCACAAAGGAATGCTCTACCTACTGAGCTATAAACACCCTAATGGAGACAGACCTCCTAAGCCAGAAGAGAATCGAACTCCCATTTTACTCCTTATGAGGGAGCTGCATTAACCATTATGCTACTAGCTTTCTTGATAAACTTCTTTTCCTCCAAAGGAAGCTTTGCTTCTCCCCTATAAAAACCCAAAGCCCCTTCTAGGTATACAAAAAAATGCCGCTCTCCCAGGGACTACAACCTTCAGCCCTGGCTTACCTTAAATTTGCCCAAAAATGAACTTGAATCATTGACCTCTTCATTTTCAGTGAAGCGCTCTACCAACTGAGCTATCTGGGCACGATAATTTTAAATCTTTCGAAGTCCATTGGATTCGGGATTAAAAAATAAAATAAAAACTACCGCTTTCTCTACAACAAACTTTATTTGTCTTACGGGAGAGAATTGAACTCTCACGTCTTAAAAGACATTTGATTTTAAGTCAAACGCGTCTACCGATTCCGCCACCGTAAGATCTTGCAAGTCAAATTAATGTGCAAGATTAAAATTAATGAATTGAATAAGGAACTATCACGTCCTTTTTCTTATAAAATTTTGTAACAAGTACTTTATTTAAATCAACATAAAGTAATTGTTTTCCTAATTCGGTCATAGGATAAGAAAATGTAGACTTTCTAATAGATAACCTACGTCTAAGTTTTTTGAACTTTCTAATTAAACGCCCTTTTAGAGTTTTCTTTCTTAATTTAAAACGCAACTTACTATAAAGTTCACTTCTTAAATTATATCCTCTTCTACCACTTTTAGAAATTTTAGGTATAAGATCTTTTCCCAAAGGCGAAGCCTCTAAAACCGAAGCTTTGCTTTTAATACTGCTAACTGACTTTAATAAAAAAGTACTTTCATTCTTAAAAAATTTCATTTTTAATTTCTTTGCTCCTCGTCTACGTGATCTACGTAACCGCCTTTTACCTCTACGTATATCGAACTTCATTCGAGGAAAATTTCTTAAATGATACCTAAATAATAAATCAAAAGGTGTTTTATCAGATGCGACTTTAATAGTACTAATTGGATCAATTATTAACTTCCCACTATTAGCTACTCTCCCATCTACTAAAACTGAACCCTTTTTTATCAACTCTCTACTAACGTGAAGGTTTTTAGCAAAACCTAAACGTAAAAGTAGTATATCTAATCGACGTTCTACTTCTTTTAAAGAATTATCTGAAGACCCTCGACCTTCTCAATCATATTTTTTAAGCTTATAAAACGATCGTATATTTTTATCTAAATAAAAGTTCTTTTGATAAAAATTTACTCTACGCTTACCTTTTAAACTTAAATGGTCACCTTCTTCTTCTTTAGAAATTGGCTTTTTATAATAATAACTTTTTCCCTTAGAACGTTCTGATGACTGTAATAAATCTCCTTTAACTGGTAGCCGTAAACTCGTTTGAAACGGTCCTTTACGTCTAGTTGATTTTAATAAATTAAATTTATCTGTACTTAAATCTGTCAACCCAGCTTTAAGCCTGTAACTGAAATCCTCGTCTGATGGATAAGATACCACCTTTTTTGGGTTTTGTAAAGACTTTCGTTTATCTACCATAACTACCCCATTACGAATATAAAACTCAGCTACTCTTTTAGTATATAAAGAAGGTATAAAACGTAGCTGTTTAAATCTATCACGTCTACTAACCTTCTTTCTTGAACTACCACCCTCCACTGGAAGAGAAGGCTTTAAGCTCTTTTTTATTTTTCTAAATTTTGCAAATACTACTCTTTTATCACGACATAAAATACTTGTTAACTTTTCTCTTTTTATTTTGAGATCTTTAAACTTTACTTTACCGGATGATTTGTTTACTTTAAATTGACTCATCTTAATTAATTTTTTGATTATCCTGAAATATCTGACAACCCCTTTTCGTAAATTAGACTACCCGCCTTTACAGGTGTTTTTTTTAAAACAACCTGAACGAAATTGTCTACTAAAGTTTCATTAGGCCCTCAAAAATAAACCCTGTTTTTACTTACAGAAGCAAAAATAGACTCAGGCAACCCATAATTGATAGGATTCTTTTTACCGATACGTAATGAAAGAATATTACCTGATGTAATCTCTGATTTAAAACCAACACCATTTAAAATTAATCTACTAACGAATCCTACATTACTTGTTTTAAACCCCTTGTCAAGAGTTTTAATATAACGATGTTTACTTATAGAATCACTAACAAATCAATTAGTAATTTTAGTAACATTATTTTTAAAAATAATATAATATTTACCGGAACTACTTTGATCTTTCACTTTTGTTCCCAAACTTTTACCAGAGCTTTCTAAGTAACTGTTTCCTTTACTCTGAACTACTGTTATTTCCGTATTTGACATAAATCCTAAAAGGATATTTAATTAGTATCCATCTCGGTTAGTACAACTGAGCTTAATAATTGCTTATCTTACACTTGTTGCCTATTGTTCGACATATTCTATATCGCCGTAAAAAACTAATGAAAGTAAATTTCAAGCTTATCTGCTATCAGCTTTTAAATTAATAGTTCGTAGCTAAACAGCGGTGCCTTGTAGACAACTGTTACACCAGTGGAACTGCCTTTCAAGTCCTTGCGTACAATGAAAAGCTCTTTCTAGTTTTAATATAATATTGTGGATAGAATCCAAGCTGTCTCACGACGCTTTAAACTCAAATCATGTACGATTTTAATGGACGAACAGTCCAACCCTTCCTAGCTGCTGCACCAGGAGGATATCGCAATTCAACATCGAGGTGGCAAACAGCAAGGTCGATATGAACTCTAACCTGCTATTACACTGTTATCCCTTGCGTAACTTTTCTTATGATCGCGCGCAACTACTATAATAACGCGCGGGTCACTAAAGCCGTCTTTCGACCCTGTTCGATTTATCAATCTCACAGTCAAGCCAGTTTATGCTTTTACACTCAACGTATTATTTCTAATAATACTGAACTGACCTATTGCAAGCCTTTGTTACATTTTAAAAGGCTCCCGCCCCAGGAAAACTATCTCTGATACACATTTCACTTGTTAGAAATTTTAAAACTAATAGACCGGTATTCCAAGGGTGTCTACTCAAAAACCTGACGATTTGGAGTCAATGACTTCCGGTTAGCCTATACAACTAAAAAAAAATTTCGGTGTAACATAATAGTAAAGCTGCAAGGGTCTTCTTGTCCTACAATATTTACGTAGTATCTTCACTACGATTCCAATTTCACTAGGTTCATCCATGAGACAGTGGAAGCATGATTAACCCTTTCATACTTTTCAGCAATTAACTGAATATTGATTGCGCTACCTTAGGACCCTCAGAGTTAGGGCCGCCATTGAGTTGACCTTATACAGAAACTGCGTTCGGTTACAACCATTGGGCAGGGTTCACTTCAAATACAACGACCGTAAGTCTTAGCTTAAAGCTGTGTTTTTAGTAAACAGTTCCGCTTCCCGATTTTATGCTCCCTGTTTATTAAACAGGGCCTCCTTATTGACGAACGTACGGAGGCATTTTGCCGAGTTCCTTATGGACAATTCTCCTATCACCTTAGAATGCTCTTCCCACCCACTTGTGTTAGTCTTAGTACAGTTACTCTTTCTATTTTCTTTCTAGGCCCACCGCAGTAAGCGTCAAATTAGAAAGTATCTACGGAATAATCCGTAAAAATTTACCCATCGAGAGTCATTTTCACTTGTCTCTTAGGGACTGTATCGAAAACAGTATGATAATCATATACCTGTAAAACCTTGGGCTTTCGGTGAATCTTTTCACAAGATTTTTTAGTTACTCATCTTTACATTGTCGCTTTTGATATATACATTTTACAATTGCTTAAAAATACAAAACGATCTTCTACCCTTGCTCTCGCAAGTCTAAGTTTCAGTCAAAAAATTAGCCGCCTGGATCTTCGGTTTTCATCTACTTTAATTAAGTGAACTGCTACGTTATCTTTAAAAGTGGCTGTTTCTAAGCCCACTTCCTAATTGGAATAGTATATGAAAAGCCTTAAACACTTATTTTTTGTTAACGACTTTAACTATAGATCTGGGTTGTTTCCCTCTCGACTTTTAACCTTATCGCCAAAAGTCTGTCTATCTTCTAATTATTATATGAATTATGAGTTTAAATAAGTTAAGTACAAGTTGCGAAACAAGCCAAAGACTTAATTAGAGCTTTACCGCATATAATATATAAAAAGACGCCGTACCTAAATACGTTTCGAAGATAACCAGCTATTTCCCGGTTCGATTGGCATTTCACCTCTAATCACAGTTCATCCTAGACTATTGCAACAGTCAAAGGTTCGATCCTCCATTAATTATATTTAACTTCAATCTGACCATAACTAGATCACGCGGGTTTCGGGTTCTTTAATCTTATACTAACGCCCTTGCAGACTCGTTTTCACTTTGACTTTAATCACGCATAACATTAAAACTCGTAAAGCCATTATACAAAAGGTAACCTTTATTATAAGGTGCTTATAAATAATCTATTTCAACGTTTATTTCACAGTGCTTTGCACATTTTTTCAACATTCACTTACGTTACTGATACACTATCGGTGTATTTACGTATTTAGCCTTAGAGGTAGTTCCCCTATATTCAAACCTAATTAAAGATTATACTCTAAAAAAATATCCGTTACGAGAAAACTCTACTCTACGGGACTGTCTACCCTCTCTGGTATTTATGATAAAAAATTTTAAGCTTTTCACAGATATTCTTATGGGCTATGAAGCGTTCGCTCGCCGCTACTCACTTCATCTCGATTGATTTCTTTTCCACTTGCTACTAAGATGGTTCAGTTCGCAAGGTTCTATTTTATGGATTTATCCTTAGGAATCTTAAATATCAAAGTTCTTCTATTTAAATTATCGATTTATTCACGTCCTAAAAATTTCATATAATACCCTAGTTATCCCTACATTATTTGTTAATATACTAATTTTTGGGAACTACCTAAAAGCAAACTTGCTTCTAGTGCTCCACTTGTTAATTTAATCTTACGAAATGCGGGAATCGAACCCGCGTTGTCTCTTTGGAAGAGAGAAAGATTAGCCACTATCTTAAATTCGCTTAACCTTTGTTGGGATCGAACCAACTACCTACTTCTTGTAAGGAAGTCGCTCTACCAAGTGAGCTAAAAGGTTCCTAGAACCTGAAAAGAAAGGCAAACGCCTAGTCTTATATCTAAAATTTGAGTTCAAAAAGCCTCCCCAGAGCTAGAAGCAAGCCCCCTTTAGGCCAAGTTGCTTCTAGTTAAGTAGAAGAGAGATTCGAACTCCCATAAAGAATTTTGCAGATTCCGTAAAGACCAAACTTTTCTACCTCCTTCTGTTTAATCTAAACAGAACTAAAAGCTAGGCTAGGTACTATGTATAAATAAAAATAATACTTGCTGTTCAAAGTACAAAAGCTAAACTAAACGGTAGGTATGATTTTCATAATAACTGCATTAATGCATCATATCGCATACGAGGAAAAGTCGCCCGTACTCAAACAAATGCAAAACAGAAAAATGTTGTTTTAATACCTAAATTTACAGCCCCAGGAATGAAGTCTAAGAAAGGTAAAAGTGGTAATCAACCCCCAAGAAATAATAATGCGCAAAGTAGTGACATTAAAATAATATGCGCATACTCACTTAAAAAAAACATAGCGAATGTGAACGAAGAATATTCGGTATTAAAACCAGATACTAATTCACTCTCTCCCTCGGCGTGGTCAAAAGGAGCTCGATTTGTCTCTGCTAAACAAGAAATGAAAAACATGAAAAAGGCAGGGAATAAAGGCACAGCAAATCAAATTTCTTGCTGAGCATTTACTATTTCCGTTAAATTTAAAGAACCTGCACAAATCACAACTGCTAAAATAATTAAACCTATAGATACTTCATAACTAATCATTTGAGCCGCTGCTCTAATTGCACCAAAAAACGCGTATTTACTATTAGACCCTCAACCAGCCATTAAAACTGCATAAACTGATATTGAACCAACTGCAAATAAATACATCATACTAATATTAACATCAGCTAATACAGCAGTATCTGTATAAGGTACTACTGCTCAAGAAACTAAAGATAAAATTAAAGATACGATCGGCGCTAAAACAAAAATTGCTAAATTAGAATGAGTAGGTAAAATAGTCTCTTTTGAAAATAATTTTATTCCATCTGCTAATGGTTGGAGTAATCCATATACTCCAACAGCATTAGGACCTTTTCTAATCTGCATACTAGCTAAAGTTTTACGCTCTGCTAAAGTTAAATAAGCTACACCAATAAGTAAAGGAACAACTATAATTAAAATTTTAGCTAAAGCTTCAATAAATCAAAATAAAAAGACCATGATAACTATATTTTAAATTTAATAAAAACTTATGCAATCTTAGAAACACCCTTTAAGGCACCCTCTAAAATTTTATCTCGGTTAGATACATTAACAGGTAACTCTTCTGAAGATTCTCCTGCTGTTCCAACTTTTCTACTCTTTAATGTTAACGCAATGTTTGGAATCACTCTACCGATCATAAATAAATAAAATCCGCTTAATGAAACTAATAATCAAAAATATTGGCTAACAAATGTTTCAATTGCTAATTGTGGCATAAATATTAATGTAATTCAAAAGCCTCTGATAAAAATAGACTAGTTAATAAACAAAATACGAATGCTTGAATCATTGCAACTGCAATCTCTAAGATTGTAATAAAAAATACGATAAATAATGGAAAAATACTTGCTATTGCAATACCACCTCCCATTAATAACATTTTTCAAATAAATGATGAAAGAATTGTTAATAATAAATGACCCGCTGAAATATTCGCTGCTAATCGTAAACCTAATGAAATTGGTCGAATAAAATTCGAAATTATTTCAATACCTACTAACGCTGGAGCCATAGCCATTGGAATACCCGCTGGAAAAAAATGCGCGATATAATCTAACTTAAATTTCGAAAACGCCATTATGTTACATCCTATAAAGATACTAATACTTAAACCAAAAGACATCGCTCCATGACTTGTAGGTGCGAATGTATAAGGAATTATACCAATTAAATTAATAATTAGTAAAAATGCAAATAAACTTAAAAGGAATGGAAAATATCTCATACCTTCTGGACCTACATTGTCTTTAACCATTGAATGAACTGGTTCATAAATTACCATCTCAATTAAAGATTGGTATCTTGTTGGAACTACTGTTCCATTATCTGAATTTAAAAAATAAAAAAATGCAAAAGTAAAACATGCTATTAACATGAAAACTGTTGAATTTGTGATAGATAGATCTAAATTACCAAATAAATATAGATCGACTAATCTAGTTATTTCAAACTGATCAAAATAACTATGAATTAATATTGTATCATTACTCATTGAAGAAAAAATTTAAAACGCTACCTAGAAAACTAGAAGCCTGCTGTATTCTTAAGAATATAACTTAATAATACATCGTCCGACCGCAGTTTCCACTACGGTCACCATGTTACGACTTATATCAAATTCCATGAAACCCTTGAAAGAAACTACTTTAAAAGATAAGTTTTAATAGCTAAGCTACTCTAAAACTTAGTACCTTTAAAGGTTTAGTCTTGGGAGCCTCAAAAGTTTTCGACATTGACGGGCGGTTAGTACCAACTGAGTTAAGAAATTCACCGAAACGCTCTACTTTTCGATTACTAACGAATCTAGCTTCATGAAGACAGATTTCAGTCTTCAATCCGAACTTAGCCTAATTTTAAGTATTGACTTGTCATTGCTGACTTATAAACCTTTGTATTAGGCATTATAGCACATGTGTAGCCCTTTCCATAAAAGCCATAAGGATTTGACTTAATCCCCTCCTTCCTCGATCTTACAACCGCGGTCCACTAAAATTACAAATATAGTGTAGGGGTTTCGTTCGTTAACGAAATTAATCTTACATTTCAAAACACGAACTGAAGACAACCATGCAACATCTGACTTTCAAAAAGTTGAAAGACTAGGAAAGGTAAGGTTACGCGCGGATCGTCGCATTAAACCACATGCTCCTCCGTCGATCCTCAGAACGGTCTATTAATTTGAGTTTTAACCTTGCGGTCGTAGTTTTCAGGCGGCACACTTAACGGGTTACCTGAAGCAGAAAAATCTCTTCCACTCAGTGTGCATCGTTGACGGCTTGGATTACGCGGGTATCAAATCCGCTTCACTACCCAAGCTTTCGTGCTTCAGCGTCAGTTTCTACCCAGGTTGCTGCCTTCGCCTTTGGTCTTCCTATTAATATCTATGAATTTTATCTCTACATTAACAATTCGACAACCCTCTATGAAACTCTAGTTTTATTGTTTTTCAACCCGACTAACTTTTAAAATTAGGATTTAGTGTTGAAGCATCAAAAACCGCCTAGACACCCTTTACGCCTTAAGTAATAGCAGAACACTTGAGCATCACGCATAACCGAGCCTTCTGGCACGTGAATTGGGCTGCCCTTTTATATAGAAGTCTTTCACTATAAGATCTTCTTTTTAGAATTCATATATGTACACATTTAATAATATATACAACCTTCTTTCTTGTCTAGCACTATCAGACTTTCGTCCATTGTAAATTATTCTCTACTGCTGCCTCATAAAATGAGTTTCGACCGTGTTTCAGTTCGAATGCGGTTGTACTGGCATTAACCACAACTACGCATCTTTGCCTTGGTAGTCTTTTGTACTACCAACTAGCTAATACGAGCAGAGCCGATCCATTAACGACATACTATATGCCTTTCATTATAAAGGATTACCTAAATTAATGGGTACGTTCTCTACCGATCCTCGCCCGGACGCCATGATTAAAAATCATTCGACTTGCATGTATTAAACCAACAAATAGCGTTCCTGCTGCGCCATTATCAAACGCTACCTTTCTATCTTAACTTTTTTACTATTTTTATTTGAAATTTAGAGTTTAACTAAAAATCAAACAAGCACCAATGGCGAAGCCTTCTAGAAGCAAATTAATTTACTAATAAAATTAGTTTACCACCTACTTTTTTTTCTAAAGCTTCAAGAGAGCTTAATAAACCAAACTCACTATTACTTAAAATATAAAACGCACCACCCTTTTTCAATTTAGGATCGTTAAGTAGTTCCGCATGACCTTTATAAACAGGACGCGAAGGGCTCGAAATTAATTCTAACTTACTTATAAAATTTCGTTTGAAACTTAAGTATGAATACTTACCGTCCTCACGCATAACTTTAAATCTTAATAACTTTAACATTACTAACTTATTTAATAACTTTAATACAAATTTGCTACTTAATATAGTTAACTCAAAAGAACCCTCCTCAGAGTCTAGAACTGGAACCTTACTTTTAGTTACAGTTCCAGTAATATTTCTTTTTACTCGGAGTGCAACCCCACTTTTACTGTAACCAAACTGTAATCACTCATCTTTCTCTAAAAGCGAAGCTCCAGAGGCCAACCCTTGCTTACAGTTGCTTCTAGTGCTACGTCTGTTTTTAAAACGTACTAAAAAATCTACTAAACGATTATTCATTTTACCAAGAAGATTTACGAGATCCAGATATTAAACCTCTATTAAAGCTCTCTTTAAATTTTATACGAGAAACTTTAAAACTTTTTACTAATCCACGACCTCTTCCACTAACTAAACAAACACGTCTAATACTACTTATACCTCCAACGCTAATAAGATCTGATTCTACTAATTTATTAAAAGCACTTGCTAATTCGTCTCTAGTAGAAGACCCTAAAATAGAATTCATTGTCATTAACTTAAACATTTTACGTTCTTCTTCGTTAACGCAAAATAAATTACTAAGCCTTACCTGATTGTCTATATTCTTTTTCATCTGGGGTTGGAGAGATTTGAACTCTCACGTTTTTAAAAACACCTCAACCTAAACGAGGCTCGTCTACCAATTCCGACACAACCCCTACGAAAGCAAACCTTCGCTTTTAATAAATATGGAGAATGACAGATTTGAACTG
>JACKZZ010013046.1_pt1 | contig 18687 bp, 15 predicted proteins | sample 8027871 | NCBI WGS metagenome assembly JACKZZ01 (sample SAMN15724774, study PRJNA655200) | protist metagenome | isolation source: fluorescence activated cell sorting (FACS) single amplified genomes of... | place: USA: West Boothbay Harbor, Gulf of Maine | collected 2000-07-19
GTTTTTCTTGATGTCAGCAGCTGCTGGGCGCTGGCTGGGAACAGGGTGGAGCAAGGCGTTGATAAGCTTCTGAGCCTTCTCACAAATAATAGTCTTCTCCTCAGTAATATTGTTATCATCTAGAGCAGCAGCAGTAGTACTACTACCACCAAGAGAGGGAAATTTAACTTGTCCGAATTTGTGAGCAACAATTCGTTGAAAGCAAATTCTCTGGGATTCAGCTTTAGTTGACGCAATATTCATATCACCACTATCTTTACCCTGAGGATTCATTGCTCGATGATCGCTGCCCTCAAACGGCGTTACTCCGTGCAGTAACTCATAAAGAAGGATTCCAAGGCTCCACAAGTCTACATACTTTTCGTGTGCTCCACTAGCCCCAGTCCCAAGTGCACTAGCTTTATGAGTATCACCACCGTCATTACTTCTTCTTTTCACACTCGCATTGGCCACACCACCACTAAGCCCTGATACTAATTCTGGTGCCATGTATTCTGGGGTTCCACACATAGTGTATCTCACATGATGCGGTGGGGGCGCATGTACTGCCCATCCGAAATCGCCTATACATAGGCGTTTGACCTGATTCGTTGTACCGGTAGTAGTAGAATCATCATCAGCTAATAATAAGTTTTCTGGTTTGATATCGCGGTGATACACATGGTTTTGATGCATATACGTTATTGCATCGACGACTTGACTCATATAAGCCTTGCAAATATTTTCATGGCTTAGACCAGTGCAGTTACTTTTGCTATTATTTGATTTCATCAATCCAGTTCTCATAGATTTATAAAGCTCACCACCTGACAAATACTCTAAAACAAGGTACACTGCTTTGGCATCGTGAAAATACCCATACAACTGAACAATATTCGGGTGCTTTAATCGATGCTGTATTTCCACTTCTCTTCGCAAATTCTGCAAACACTGCGAGTCTATAATAGGTGCCTTGAGAAGCACTTTCAGTGCAACTTGCACTGTGTCACTGGCCTCCTTTTGCTTGCCTAGATAAACGTTTCCAAACTTGCCCTTGCCCAGCGGCTTTCCAAGGATGAAGTCATTTACTGTCCACGATCTGACAATTGGATTGTTTCCGTTATTGTTATTGCTATTAGTGCCAGTGTCAGTGATTGTGTTAGTGCTAGAAGGTGCATCAGGCACGTTAGAGCCAATCGACGCAAAACTCTTGTCATCTTTACTTTTGCTGTTGGTCTTGTTGCTCATTGCTAAAGTCGACGTTTGTGTCTTCTTCAAAAGAGTCCCGTCTTTCTCTCTAGTAGTAGCTTCGCGACTTACACCTCCCCCAAGTGCTCCACCAAGGTGTGATCGCTTTCTGGTTGTAAATGTACTTGTCGTTGCTGATGGAGCTACAGCTACCGGTACTTCGGAAGTGCCTAGTATCGAAGAGTCTACTACATGAGTACCCATCTTTGAGTTGTCATCAGTGTTATCATTATCTTTATCGTGATCGTCATCAAGTGGGGATTGTAATGCAGCAGCATTTGCAGCAGGCGATTTGCCACTAGTGTCGTTGTCATTGCCATTGTTGTTTTTGAGTGGGGGGCTTGCGTCAGTAACAAGTGCACGAGTAGCCATTCCAAGGACTCGTGTCTTACTCGCCGATGATCTAGTAGGCAAGACAAGCTTATTTTCAGTATTTTCGTTGATACTACCAATAGCAGTAGCAGGTGCAAGAACGGGCGTTCCAGGTGTACTCGTGCTTTCACCCATTTCTCTGAAGGTAATAGTTGGGCTGTGATTCCTTTCGACTGACTTGTTGGATGATGCAGGGGGCGGCCCAGAGCTTGCAGAACTTTTAGAGCTATCAGGAGTAGTGGTTCGAACACGCTGTGCACGGCTTGATGATCCGCCAATACTGAGAAGCGAGCTTGCCCTGCGTGTTGCTATTGCTCCTCCTCTTCCTAATCCTGGTCCTGTTTTATTTGCTGAAGTAAACGAAAGAGCAGAATTTGCATTCGATCCTCCCATAGAAGACTTACTTTCCTTAGTAAATGATGCCACTGATTTTCTCATCTGCTGCTTGCCACCCGTACCGGTACCTGAGCTATCTGAGCTGGGAGAATCGTCTAACACGGCAGCCCACACATCATGCTCTTGAGACACATCGACATGCACTTGATGAGCACGTGCTTCACTTTCACTATGTGCAGCAAGCATTAGTTGGCTATCAATATTTCCCACGAAAGTGTGTGGTTTGGGAGTTGGATCAACGGCAAGTATATCACTCAGACTGATGGGTATCTCACCTGTGAAGGGTGATGACGCGCTGTCGTGCACAGGTCCTGGGGAGTGGTCTTGCTCTGTATATGCACCTGCATCTCCCCAATCTTTTCGCACATCATGTGCGGGATTCTCAGCTTGCCTCTCTGTAACCTCCTCTTCCTCCTCTTCCTCATTGTCTCCATCTTGCCGCTGCACTCGAGCAGCTCCTAACCCGCCCAGCCCACCAAGAAGTCTGCCATAGGGCTTGAGACTCATTCCAGTCAATGTTCACGGCACCACTTCTTACAACCAGTGACAAATGGATACTTGAAGTTTTGTCAAGAAGACGTACTGACTCTAAACAATAACAAACCCTCGCAACATCCGTAGATCGAAGACCCAACGCCAAGGAAAAGGAACGTCGTTCAAGATTTGTATGATTGATGTGTACCCTCACAAGACACTTCCAGAAGTAGCACTAAACAACGCAAGCCCGCACTCTTACAAGTAATTTGCGTTGCGAAGATCCGATATTGTGCCATGAGTGGTGTAGGAATCAAGAGAGAGCGATTCGATGAAGGTGGTGGTCACAGCGGCCACAGCAGCCTGGAGAAATGCCAAGCTGGGTCTGACGTGCACATCAAAGTAGCAACCGAGAGGGATGGCGACTTCAAAGACACCAGCCTTGGCTCAGCAGCAAAGAAGCCGCGTAAGAGCCGGTTCAAGGATAAGGATGAGGCACAGCCAGGATCGTCATCTTCATCCTATGGTGCTGCTATTGATAGTAAGAATTATTATGGTAGTACTCATACCAATACCAATACCAATACCAATACCAATACCAAGACCAAAGCCATTGATGATTGGGGCGGTGGTGATGCGGAACTAGAGCGCGAAGCAGAATTAAAGAAAGAAAATGAAGACATCGAGAAGGAAAAGGAAAAAGCTAATTTTGGTTTATCAGGTGCACTCGCAACAGATAAGAAATCAGGAAATGTTGTCAATGGCATTCAGCTCAAATGGTCAGAGCCATTGGATGCATCGCAACCAACGCAGCAGTGGAGGCTGTATTCTTTCAAAGGGGAAGAGCTAGTCGACACACTACACATTCACAGGCAAAGCGCGTATTTGATAGGGCGAGACGAACGCGTTGTGGACATTCACACAGCTCACGCTTCTTGCAGCAAGCAGCACGCCGTCATCCAGTTCAGAAGCAGGAAAGTAGAAGCAAACACCGGTCGGGGAGCCTCCTCAATGAGCGTGACGCCGTACGTTATGGACTTAGGTAGTGCCAACAAGACCTACTTGAATGGCGACGTCATTGAGGATAGCAGATATTATGAGCTGAGAGAGCAGGACAGTCTTCGCTTCGGGGCAAGTACTCGGGAATTCATTCTGCTGAATTCGAATTCAAGCTCAAAAAGCAAATAATGAGAGTGAGAGGTGGATGTCGATACGATTTGTGTGTATATGTGTGTGTGTCTCTGATACATTTGATTATACTGTATAGTACTGAAAGAATCGAAAGAAAGAACTCCTGAAACCCTGTCTACGCTGCTATGGACCAGTCTGGTTTGGAGTTCGTAGCGTAATACTTTCATTGCATGACTTGCGTGATGAGAGCATGAAGTGATCCACACGAGACGAGAGGGTGTAGAGGGTGCTTTGGAAAGACTCGACACCCTAACTCACAAAAAGTTGTGTAATCTCTTGATATTTCACTCTTTCCATAGTCTCATCAACGATGGTATTGATGTGAGCGCTGATGTCTTCGATAGATTGTTGCGCATCTACAGTATGCCAAGGCACCAGATCGGCAGCCTCGTCGGCTGCTTTCAATTCCATGAACTTCGTTCGGACTTTCTTTTGGAAATCAATCTTTTCGTACCTTTCATTGCCGAAATCACCTCTTTGGGCTGCATTCTCAACTGGCATGTCTAAGTAAATGATACAATCTGGTGATGGCAAACCTCTATCACAGGTACGACACCAGTTCAGATCCATACCTGGCGTGTCTTTTGCAGAGGAAAATGCAACGCCAGAATAGGCATATCGATCACATACTAAAGTGACCCCTTCTTGTAGCTTCTGCTCTATGCTTTTAGCTGCTTCCCATCTGTTTGCACTGAATAAAAGATGGATGGTTTGATCACTCACATTCTCAGTTTCTTTCGTACTCAGAAGATAATCATTAATTAGCTTGCCAATATGGCTGGTTCTGTCAGGAAAACGTATTGACTCACACTTGCCTTTGCTAGCAACGTATTCTGCAAGCTTGGCACATTGAGTGCTCTTGCCGCAGCGATCAATGCCTTCGAACAAGATCAGAGCTCCTCTTGCTGGTTTAGTTGCAGTCAGTGCACTCATATTTCTCTTGAAATTTACAAAAGCCAACAACGAACGGCTAGATCTAGAACTGGCGGCACAAAGCATGCAATTTCAAGCTAGGGTTCCAGAAACTGTCAGCAAGAGATCAAACACAATCACAAGCAAAAATGAAGTCCCTGGAGTCCCATTTCTGGCACTGCTCATGAGATGCTTCGTAGTGGTCCCTAGAGAACCATTGCATATCATTCAAGGGTCGACAATTCAACTAGGGTCTATATAATCCAGCAGTGCCGATTCCTGGTTGTGTTGATCTCGTGAAGCAACACATCCTGACATCCTTTGATCCTTGACCTCGATTGCCTCCATCGCATCATCACTTCTACTGCATCATTCCATAGAGGTTTGCATGAGGCTGATTCTGAAATAAGACACTCATTTTAAAGCACACAAATCAAGCCATGAACAACGTACGCGAAGTAGAGAATATAAACAACAGGGAGTTGGAGCTGGGAATCTTTGGTGGCTCCTCTGGCTCTTGGCATGAAAAGTACAAAGGGAGTGCTTGGGTGTATGTTGGTGGGCTAGTATCTGAATTGTCTGAAGGTGATGTCATATGTGTTTTGAGCCAATTTGGAGAGATCGAAGATTTCAATTTGGTGAGAGACAAAGCAACGAACAAAAGTATGGGGTTTGCCTTTTGCAAATATGCAGATCAGAGAAGTACTGTGCTGGCTGTCGACAACTTTAATGGCACCACTCTTTTAGGGAAGACTATGCGTGTCGACCATGTAGAGCAATACAAGCTTCCGAAAGACGTGCGTGAACGGGAAGAAGAGAAATTGGTAGCTGATGCTCGTGCTACGGTGCAAACTAATGCAGCTTCTGTGTACGATGATCAGGACTTGGAGAACGATTACAACATGAATACTGGACAAAATATATGGGGCAAAGGCAATTCAGGAGCTGCTGGTGTTCGAAGGGCGAAGACTGGGACTGGGCCAGCGATGAGCCGCGCACACAAGAGCAGCAGCTCTCGTGAAGGCAAAAAATACAAGGAGCCCAAGGAGAGGAAGGAGAAAAAGGAGAGGAAGGAGAAGAAGGAGAAAAAGGAGAGGAAGGAGAGGAAGGAGAAGGATTCCAAGGAGAGGAAGATACACAAGGAGCACAAAGAGAAGGAGCCAAAAGAGAAGAAGGAGCCAAAAGAGAAGAAGGAGCCAAAAGAGAAGAAGGAGAAGAAGTGAGAGAAGTAAACAAGCCAGGAGGCGACATTTGGATGATAAGGGTGTGCTATGCCATGCTAGAGTCATGTTGTATTTTTGTTATCGTTGCAGTATTTATTATTTTATAACTCCATGATTTCTTCCCCCTCTTCCCCCTCATCTTCATCTTCATCTTCCTCCTCCTCGCCTTCCTCCACCATGGAGGCAGACTCCCTCTCTGCTTTATCCATGGCTTCTCTTGCTTTGCGCTCTTTGTCAATGCGTTGTTTCTCGAGTTCTTCTGCAGTGAGTTCCTTTTTAGGCTCCTTTGGCTTCGAATCGTAATCTCCATTATCGGCTCTTGTTGTCGCGACACGTTCCTTAAATGAGCTCTTATTGTCCTTTGTCACAGTAATGCCTCCTTTGGTAGTGATTACATCGAAGACATTATTTTCCAATGGCTGCGCAGAAGCATGTGAAACAAAAGTACTCATATGCTCGAAAGTCGAAGGATTCGTCATAGTCAAAGACTCGTTACCATTTCTCATAGCATGCAGCCTGAGAGCATAGTCGGCTGGTGATGGCGTGTTCTCATTATTATCAAATGACAATCCCAAGTTCTTTTTGGATGCACTTAAGGAAACATAGCGGTTACGAGGGTAAGCTCTAATAAGTTGCTCAATGAGTTCTTGCTGTGCTTTAGAGTATCTTTTCCCCTTCAAGACAGCGAAACAAGTACTTACGCTGGAATTATCAGCATCCTTCTTTTTATTCCAACCACATGCGCGTTTCAATTCATCATCAGTCTCTACAGCAGTGGCACGTGGCATTAAAGATGTATCAACATATTTCTCAATAGTTTTTAAATCATTCAATTGTCCATCAGGAACTTGTTTGCCAACACCGTTTCCCAACCATGGTGCAGTAACAAAGATAGTGGGTTTGATTTTGCGATTCACCTTGAATCTTTCGTAAATAGATTTACCACTAGACAATTTCTTGTTGCAATCAAGCAATGCGAAGTTGTACTTTCCTCCCCTTGTTCCATGTAAGTCTTTGTACACTTGAGGTACATTCTTCAAATCGTCACCTTTGTGGCCCTTGATACAATAAAACACATACGGATCATTGCTCTGCAAGGCCTGTAAGAGAAGTTACGGAGGATTTCAAGTAAAACCCAGAATGATAATGTTAGGAAAGGAGGAGTTGGCAAAGGTTAGACACGCTGAGAGAAGAATGGTGCGCCACTGGTGGGAGTATGTTCATCCAAAGGTATATGTGCTTGGTGTGCAAAGCCAAAGACAAAAGGCAAATCATAACAAATGCAAAGTGGTAAAACAAGTAGAATTGTTTGCATTTATTACAAAGCCTTTACATTTCAGTTTCCGATGTAGCGATCAGTCCATCCGCGCCACTTACCGCCATCACCACTTCGTTGGAAGCCTTGGATAGATTTGCAATGTTGCCCACACCTCCTTGAGACACGAAGTAGGCGAAGAAGATTGCCACCGCCGCGGCAAGGGCCTTGTACAAAGTGTTTGTGGTCGCCATGTGCCAGGTTGGTTAAGTGTTACGGCCAACACTACTTTAAAAGCTGGTGTAAAACTGGGTTCCACACAAAGTACGTTCAAACTTAGTCTCTATAAGATAGATAGGAAGACAAGACGAGGTCATATGTAAATGTATCTCGAAGGCAAATTTCCCTAAAAAAACACGAAAACCAAAATTCTCCATCTTCCCTGCCGACAACGATAGATAAGAAGGAATGTCTCACATTAACTAAAAATTCCTCTGAAACTTGAAAACTGGTATTTAGAAGTACATCGGGCGTTTCACCCACTTACAACGACGATTGGATCAGATAAAGGTGCTTCGCGTGCAACAGGGCACTTCCTATAATTGAAGGCTACCTGCTTTGGACAGAGGTTGCGTAAAAGAGCTAATATTGGTGTCTACGTTGATTTCGTACAGCAGGACTACAATATGCAAGCTTCGTCACAAGTACGCAAGAGCACTCTACGTGAGCGTCAGAACTATTATATTCATGCGTGCTTCATTCACAACGACTTCCGCGAATGCATGAAAACGATTGAGAATCAGCTGCATTTGTGCAATGGGCAATCTGAATACCCTTTGTACATCAAAGGACTCATCATGAGACAGCAAGGGAGGATCGAGGAAAGTTTAACCATTTTCCAAGCAGCGTTATGTTTGAATCCTGTGAATATCAATAACTTGAAGCAAGTTGGGCAGTCGTTATATTTACTTGGAAAGCATCGTGAGGCTCTCAATGTTTTCGAGGAAGCAGAGAAATTGAATTCTGAAGACCGAATGGTATGGCATTCCAAAGGAATATGCTATCACTATTTGAAGCAATATGAAACAGCAATTGAATGCTTTGAAACAGCAAACGGTATTCAAAAACACGAAAGAACCTTTCACGAATTAGGAGAGATATACAAGGAGACAGGTGACTTGGACAGTGCTTTAAGTACATACATGGATGCTCTGGATGCCTTTCCAGAAAGTTCTCATTTCTTGACGTTAGCAGGGTTGATGCATATAAAATCAAACAACCCTACTGATGGTTTTGAACACTTAGGGAATAGTCTGTCCTATAATAATAAAGACCCAACAGCAATTCTTGCCGCTGGAAGTATAATACAAGCAAATGGTGATTATGATGTTGCCTTGACAAAATATAGGGTGGCAATGGTTGCTACACCACACTGTGCTGAATTATGGTCTAATGTTGGTTTATGTTTCTTTGGTAAAGGAAAGCTTATTAGCGCGGTAGCTTGCCTTAAACGTGCTATTTATCTTTCACCTTTCGATGGACGAATTGATTACAATCTTGGTGTCGTGCATTTAGCTATGGCCCAATATGCAAGTGCATTTCATTACTTTTCTGCAGCTATTAATTTGCAAAAAGTTCCTAATACGAACCCAACTGTTGAAGACGCACGATGCTACACTTATCTCGGTGTTGCATTGTGTAGGCTAGACGACTATGATAATGCTTATGCGGCTTATGATAAGAGTATTGAACTCATGAAGCATGATCCTATTAGTAGATTAAATTATGCTATTAGTTTAGCATGTAACGAAGAAAACGAAAGAGCAAAAGAGCAGTTAAGAGAGTATGAGTCGATTATCAGTACTACCGCAGGGGTGCAATTGAAAGGAGATGATAAAGAGCTAGATTTGCAACACGAGAAGTTGAAGATGCATTTGTTGAGTTAGGTAAGGCATGTCTATGCTATGGTTTTTGTTGTGCGTATTAAGAAAAAGAATAAGTAAGATAAGAGGAGAATGAGAAAAGAAAATTAGGGTTCTCTTAGTCATATCCACATTTTGTACAATACGTAGTCAAGTAGTCATATGTTCAATTATTTCTCGTTCTTCTTCTTGGCAATAAACTCTGTGATTTTTTCTATGGTCAGTTGCGCTGCTAGAAGTTCTTTACGTCTCATTTCTTTTTCCTGCTTTAGTTCCAGACGAGTTTCAGCTAATTCCGTTCGCAATGCCTGAACCATGCTATCATGCTGGTGACGCTCCTCTTGTGAGCATCTGGTGTCCATGCACTTCCGCAAGTTCTCAGTAGTCAGCTGGCTGTTTAAGATGGTGTTCTCATACTCACGCTTGACGACTAATCGTTCCAAACGCTGTCGTGCTTGCACTTCTTCACTCATTTTCGCTATAAAACCATCTGTTATGTGATCAGCTTCAATTCGGCAGTTCTCAATTGAAGTCGTGGCTGCAAGCGACAGCTTTTCTAATTCCTGATCTTTGAAACGAAGTTCATCTTCTAGGGAGTCGTTTGCATCCATGAGTTCGTTGGTCTTTTTATGCAATGCCCGAAATGCATTCATGCTTACCATGACACCATCTTCGTCTTCATTGAACAAAGCGTCATCCAAAGTGTTGTCATCATCTTCTTCAGGGTCGTCGTAAAGGCTATCACTCAACTCATGGTCATCATCAAGAGCACTACCAAGATCTCTACCACCACTGTCAATTAATAGGGATCCTGTCGCAGGTACCTCATCTTGATTTACCGAGGATGGCATCTTGCCAGGATGCGGTCGTGCCAACGAAGCTGCAGACATATGCGCAATATTATACGATTTGAAGCGGCTAGAATGCAGCGATGCAAAGGTTGAAGTCTAGTTGGTTTGCTAGTAATCAAGCACTGGGCTGATCCAAAAAGGGAAGCCGAGAAGCCAGCGCACCGCACCTACCAGTACCATTACCATACCATACCATACCATGAACCGACCGTGCGTCGGTACGCCGCTGGATGGAAGGGCAGGGGTGGGCTGCAGTTCCACCGGTTCCACCTCAACACCTCAACATAGTTGGGAGTTTCTTCATTTGACACTTTACTGTTCATTGTCGTCACACAGAGGACTCACTTCTTTCGCTGTAGCATTACATTGATTGCACAATCAGTTTTCAAGGGTACTGTGACACCGAGAGGACATCAAGCATAGATACGACGATTGTGTAGGCAACCATGGGTGCTTGTAGTAGCAATGAGACGAAAGTAAAAGATGCAAACAAAAATGGTTCTGCGGGCATTGATGATGCAGATTTCGACAGCCTTCCATTTGAGCGTTTGTTGAATCCCAAGAATAGTCGCATTAAGACAGATTACTCAGAGGACGTGAAAACACTGGCAATAAGTGGTACCCAATACAACTATAAATTGTCTTATGGATATGTTTGCCAAAAGGGGTATTATCCCAACCAACTAGGGAAAGCTAACCAAGATAGTTATATGATTTTGAATTCCATGATGGGAGATAATTCGTGTCATGTCTTCGGAGTTTTCGATGGTCATGGTGAAGTTGGTGACTTCTGTTCACATTATGCTGCTGAACAATTTAGTACATGCTTAGCAAAAGAATTAAGAGCTGCTGGTGGCACAAAGGCACTCACAGTCGATAGCCTAAGTGTCAATAAGTTATATACTCAGGCCTTTTTGAAGACAAATAAGTTATTGAAAGGCTCAGCCATTGACGATAGTTTAAGTGGTACCACTGCAATTACAGTCATGTTGAAAGGGGAAAAGCTGATTATTGGAAATGTTGGTGATTCTCGAGCAATCATTGCTTCAGATATTGATGGAAAATTGAAATATAGTCCATTATCTTCAGACCAAACGCCATTCCGAAAAGATGAAAGAGAACGTCTAAAATTAAGAGGAGCACAGATTTTCACGATTGATCAGATCGAAGGTCATGAACACATTCATGAGAATTGGGGTGATGGTGAAAATGGTGATGAGATTGATGACCAAGCTGCTGATCCACCTCGTGTATGGGATAAAACACTTGAAAAACCAGGGTGTGCTTTTACTCGTAGTATTGGTGATAGTGTTGCTGAAACTATTGGCGTTTTCGCTGAGCCTGAGATTTTATTATGGGATTTACAACCAAATGATAGATTCGCTATTATTGCTAGTGATGGTGTCTTTGAGTTCTTACCAAACCAAACAGTGGTTGAAATGATAGCAGAATACCCAGATCTCATTGAAGGTTGCAAGCATGTCGCCAATCAAGCTTACGAGCTATGGCTACAGAATGATCAACGTACTGATGACATTACCATCATAGTATTGAAATTCGATGATATGCGTGAGAAAGACGGCAGTCTAGTTGGTGCTACCAAGATCTCACCTCGTCGTGATCAAATTTCTGAAAAGGAGCAAGCCAGGCCTGTTCGCCGTGTGATGAATAAAGCTCGTCGAAAGGATATTTCTGAAAACTGGGATAAATCAGATGATATTGAATTTGATTTTGCAGCAAACACCACAAAGAAGACACCAGAAGAGCTGGAAAGAGTGAGTAATATGGTGAAAACCAACTTCATGTTCCAGCATCTCACACCTACGCAAAGGGAGCAGATATTCAGTGTCATGTCATTAAAGAGAGTTTCAGCGGATGAGATGATTATTAAAGAAGGGGATAATGGAGATGAGATGTATATCATTGATGAAGGTGAGTTCAGTGTGTTGAAGAAAAATGAAGAAGGCATTAGCCAGCTAGTATTTACATACACAACTACAGGTGCAGCATTTGGTGAATTATCTCTTATGTACGGAAAACCTCGTGCAGCTAGTATTAAAGCAAAAACTGATGGTCAATTATGGTGTCTCGGACGTCAAGCATTTCGAGCTGTTTTAGTGAAGAAAAACCAGCAAGAAATATTGAACTTGTACAAGTGTGTTCCTGTGATGAAAAGTGTAGGTATGCCAAAGTTGCATCGTCTATGTGAACGTTGCACGATGGAAGAGTTTAATAATGGAGTTCTTGTGAGGGAGGATTCCCACCCTTTGCAAGATGACAACGATGATGAGGGTGATGGGGGCACCAATGCTTCTAAGATAGATTGGGTCATTGGTGTTGTTGTATCTGGTGCACTCGTTGTTAGTAACATAGCCAGTGATGGTGACAGTAAATCTCCTCGAAAGCACACACGTGAAGAAGGATCTTACATATGTGTTTCGGAGCTTGGTTTAACTATTGATAAGATTCATGCTGAAGGTCGCACGAAAGTTGCTTTTTTGAGTGCTGCGAACTTTAAGGATTTACTTGGTAGTGAATTGTTAGATGAATTAAATCGTAGCATCTCAGTACCCAACCACAAAGGAAAACCGATTCGTAGGAAATTTAGTTTCTTTTCTGACCCTAAGAATATTAACTGTGAGAAATCAGAATTAACAAGGGATGCCATCTCCATGGAAGTTGCAACACTCTTAGTTGGCGATTACGCTTTAGTTGGTACTTTCAATACAACGAACCAGAATCAAGAAACATACAGTGCAAAGATGATATTTAAGAAGCAAGCATGTGATTCGAGAATGGATGCAAGGTTATTATTTGAAAGACAGATATTGACAGCACTTAATGGCAAGTGCCACAGCATTAGTAAAGTGGTCGACTGTTTTCAAGACGAGAAAATTGTGATGGTGAATTATGCAGATGTCTTTCTATGTGATCTTGGCTTAGCAATTCATCAAGATGCAATCAATGAAGACCATAAAGTAATTTATGCTGCTTGTTTGTGTAGTGCGATGTTTGCATTACATGATCTTGGTATCATGCATCGCTTCTTGAATCCTGGAAGTGTTTACATCAACAGCAGAGGCTTACCCAAAATTGCTGATTTACGCTATGCTAAGAAAATGAATGGACAAAAAGCATATACAATTTGTGGCGATCCTTTGTATTTTGCACCTGAAATGGTGAAACAGCAAGGTTACGATTATGGTGCGGATTTGTGGGCACTTGGAACTGTCATCTACGAAATGTATGAAGGTAATCCTGTGATGGGTACACATGAAACAGAAGAAACGCAATTGTTTAAGAAAATTAATGCATTTGAGACTGACTCGTTGGAGTATACCAAACACGTTCATAAGAAGGTGCGTTCGGTAATTGCGAATTTAATGGATCCAGTTTGCAATAGGCGATGTGGTTACAAAACTCAGGATGACTTGAAACAAAAGAAAGTATTTAGCAAGGTCGACTGGGCAAACATTGGAAAAGATGAAGATTTCCGTTTTGAGTTGCTTTCTCAGGCAGACGAGACTCTCCTACCCGTAGAGGAGAACATGGAATGTCATAAGTCGGAGTCTTTTGACCTTTTCTAAGGTTTCGTTGTTTTATAATTCCCTTCTTCTTCCCTTGTCTACTATGTATAACCTCTGAGACCTTACGTCACGAAAAGTATAGTAGACGAAAAGTATAAAGAAGAAGGAAAGAATTTGATTTTACTACGGTAATTGAACTGTATTCATAGATAGAGAAGAATAAATATTGCAAGACTCCCCCTTAGTTTCTTTACAAAAAACATAAATTATCAACACTTCAGCCCCCCTTCCCTTCCCTAACTTCACCAAATAAATCAGGTAGTAGCTAGAAGGGTCGGTCGGTTCTTATGCTTATGCTCTTGATCGCTTAGTGTTCATACGAAGGGACTTTCGACGCTTCTTCAGCTTGTGCTTATTCATTGCCATTTTCCTTTTCTTCATAGTGCTGCCCAACAGTGTGCTCTCTTCAAATAAAGAGTTCTTTAGGGTGCTTCCAATGGAGCGCCAAAAGACATCCTCCCTTGTTGCCGTGCTATTACCTGCTGGAAGCATATTGAACAACTTCTGCACGCCCCCCAAGAGCCCATTATATACACTATGACCACCACCACTACTACTACTCACGCTATTTTCTGTGCTCATCCTCCCATTCAACGCGTTCTTCCACACAGCCGCCGTAGATAGGCGACGGCCATAACTTGCTCTAGACAACACACCTACAACTCTTGTTGGAAGCATTTTAGGAATAAGAGTTCTATAATTGTCCAGTATAGGCACTCCTTGGTACTACGAGGGGCCTTATAGAGTATCGATAGTAACATGATGCCAACACTCCAGCGGGTGCGAAGAATAAGCACCGCGGGAAAAAAACCACCCTTATCTTCCTTCGATCATCTTCTTTCTCAGTGAAAAGACAATGACGACTCCATCTGCAGACCAGAATGATCTACCCAACTTGGCGTCGTCCAATTTGGGCGCAAAAATCATATTCGCTACTGATGAGTGGTTTTCTGAAGCCCCGAACTTGCTGAAGGACGGCAAGGCCGTCTTCGATGAGACCACTTTCACGGAGTATGGCAAAGAGATGGATGGCTGGGAGTGCCGCAGACGCCGCAAAGAAGGAAACGACTGGGCGATCATTCGCTTGGGTCTTCCCGGTATTGTGGACACCATTGAAGTAGATACTCTATGGTTCACTGGAAATTACAGCCCCAAGTGTAGAATTCAGGCGATTTATTATGATCCAGAGAACGAGCCTAAGGAATGCGATATTCTTATTGAGGAGCGTGAGCGTGCTGTACAAGCACGTGCTACTGAGAAGTTGCGAAGTGATGGTAGAATGGGTCTAGCAGCTTCTGATAGAGAGGTCGAGTTAGCCAATGCATTGAATTCTGATGCGTGGGAGGACGTTGTTCCGCTTCAAGAACTAGGTGCAGGCTATCCTGAAACTTGTCAGAAGTTCTTCACATTGTCAACACCTAAACTCATCTCACACCTTCGTTTAAATATGGGCCCTGACGGCGGAATCGCCCGTCTACGAGTTTACGGTGTTGTGTCCAAATCCCAAAGTAGCCAAAACATGGCTGTGCAAGACTTAGCTTATGTTGAGAATGGTGGCATTGCTTTGGGTTGCTCAGACATGCACTACGGTCACCCCAGAAACCTGACCAACCCTGGGCGTGGGCTCGTTATGGGTGATGGCTGGGAGACAGCTCGTCAAGCCAAGCGCCCCGCTGTATACGAGCGCGGCAGCGATGGACTCATGGTGCTGCCTGGCAATGACTGGGCGGTGTTGCAGCTCGGCATGCCTGGCACGATTACATCAGTTGATGTTGATACTAATCACTACAAAGGAAACTATCCTGAGTCATGTCTCATTGAAGGCTGCTACGTCAAGGATGCAGGAAACACCAGTGACGATCGCACCAGAATGAAGGGCCTGCTGTGCAAAGATACTAATGACACATCTGTGGAGTGGTTTACCTTGCTTCCACGCTCGCCATTAACAGCTAGCGAGCAGCACAAGTTCAACTTATCCAATGATGTCTCTACGAGACCCGTGTCACACCTAAAGTTGACAATCTATCCCGATGGTGGCGTGCAGAGGCTTCGAGTGTACGGCACCCCTTTGTTGGACCCCAAGAGTCGTTTGTAGTTTCTGTAGTCCACAAAAAGAAGGGGAAATGGGAGAGGGAGAAGAAGAAGGATAAAGAGAGAGGGAGGGAGAGAGAGAGAGAGGGGGAAAGAAGCAGACATAAATCCTTATTAGTCTGTAAAGATAATGGGTAAGATATGCGCGCGATGAGCACAAGACCACCTAGTCTCTACGCATATCTTTCATGTCGTTAAGAATTCTATCAAACAGAGCAAAGTGAGCTTCTTCAGCAGCAGCATTCGTTTCTTTGATTACTAGTCGAGTTCGTTTTGTGTTCCCGACTTTCGTCGACGCATCACTGAGAATGTCCACACCAACGAACTCTACCTGATGCTGCCCCCAGAACCTCTGCTCCATGATGACGAGACAGTCCACATGCCCTCCATGACTGCCCCTGCCACTGAAGAGAAGCTCCACTCGCGGCGCCTTCCAGCTCATCGAGCCATCAATTACACCGAAGCTGCCGCCTCGGGACTTGTATGATTTCACGTCTAAGGACGTGTGAGTCACGGAGCCTCCAAGCAGTGATGACACGCTCTCATCGCGTTGTAATAGACCCATGCCTGTGTGAAACGCAAGCTCGGGCTTGGCGTACACTGCTCTTTCAAATTGCCATAGTATACTGGCGCTCGCTGCAGTGCTAACCATGCCAAACCCAAATCCATACTTCAGACTTAATGCCGGGGTTAATGACATGAAAGTGGAAGCCAGATCATAGAATATCGTTGATATTCCATAAAGAACCACTGACCCCCCGAGAACTGCACCTGCAGTCTTGATCTTTGGTGTGTCTATACCTATGGAGTTGGAGGAAGAAATGCTACCACCTCCAGTAGCATCAGCATCATCGCCTATAGCAGTACCAACTTTCCTTTGCTCAGAGAAGTGCCTGACAGCAGGCAGTAAAAACGAAGAAGATGGTGGTTTTGCATTCTTACCAGGCCCTCGAAGGAGCCTCATCTGGACACCAGCTCTACGAACAGGAGGAACAATAATGCGAAGCATCGTTTATAATTATTTGCAGGAAAAAGCCTCGAGCGGACCAGAGAAAGGCGTGATCTGAAACTTGATCAACGACCGGGAGTGTAGTGAAATGTTATAGATGGCATGGATTTTTGGTTTCCGTCCCAAGTGGATTTTTGGAGATCACGAATTATTAATGATTACTCGATCATCAGTACACCAAATGCAACCAACAAGGTTGAAAGAAGATGCTCGGTGATTGCGTGTTGGAGCAGTGCACCTGCTACTTCTGGGAGCGCCGATTGACTTCTGCTTGCGTAGGTGCAATCGTGGGAGTAATTGTGTTTTTCCTGACCAAGGAGGTTCCTCGCTTGGCCGAAGAGATCATGATTATCACTTCGATCTTGGCAGGAGCAGTGGGAGGAGTGACACACTATGTGTTGTTATCGGAGTCCTATTGCCACATTGAGTCTCTCTTTGGACAGAACGAGACTCGGACTCACCCGTACATGGGAGACGTCTGAAACAGCACAGGAAAGAGTAGTTTGAAGACATGGAGTTTCCCCAGAGTTGAGCTGGATACTCACTGGCTATTTTGCAAATTTCAAAGGTTTTTGAACAAAGACGAGGCCAAAAAAGGACAGAGGACAAAGCGCGGTATCCAGCGTCAAGCACTAAATGTCTAAGTTGCAGTTTATTTGATCTTCAGGGAATTTTAAAGAGGGAACGGGAGGAAAGGCGTACGAAGCAGTGAAGGCCATGGACGACGTGTTCCTGTTCGCATCCTGCTACTGCGCAGCGCGCATCGCTTTCTATTCGCGTCAGTATTTCGCTGAGCGAGAACACCTCCCGACACTGGTGTACCACAAAGAGGACAAGGACAGTGCAAGCCACAGAGCGGTGGTACAGTGCGAGAATATACTCAGGTCGTATCATGCCTCATGGTTGTTGGCAGTGCTGGATTACTTTGGGGAGCTACAGACGCTGTACACGCTGCAGATACGCAAACTTTTCCCCGTGAAAGTGGTCTACTCTAGAGAACTGTTCCCGCTGGAGGACGGCGGCACCGTGGGCATTGACTGGTTGGAGGACGATGCGAGAAAGAATGACTGTAATGCACCAATCGTGATATTACAACATGGCCTATGCGGCCACACATACTCTCATTACATGAAGGGAGTCCCAGGTGTCTTACGAAGGGCCGGCTTCTATGTTGCAAGCTTTGTCGCCAGAGGCTGTGGGGGCGTTCCACTCACTACACCAGAAACTTTCACAGCTTCAAGGACTGGAGATTTCCGTGCTATCGTGAGTTACATGCAAAATAAATACCCTGGAAGACAGATTTTCGCCATTGGATATTCCTTGGGAGCTGGGCTCCTTTTGAAGTACGTGGGAGAAGAAGGCGAGGGGTGTCCGCTAAGCGGTGCTGTTGCCATTTCACCAGCCTATGACTTTCACGAGCGAACTCCCAAGTTTGCACAATACGAAGCTGCGGGCATGGTGCAAGGTCTCAGGAGCCTGGTCTTGAAGCATGAAAGCTTTCTGAAGAACAACGCCGACTCGATGCTTGATTGGGAGGGGATGATCAATGCTCGCACGATTCGTGATTTCGACCAAGCTGCAATTGTTGGTAGTAGGTGTAGTGTTGCTAGCAAAGATGACTCAACGTCATCTACCACATCGGCAACAGCACAGAGAGAGGGCAGTAATGCTACCAGTAATGTGAACACATCCTTTCTTCATTATGCGAGCGTTGATGAATATTACACTGCCAGCAGTGCATGCCACTATTCGCACTTGATACACACACCAACCTTGAGCATCAGCGCTGTAGACGATTTCCTGTCTGCAGCAGACTCAGTGCCAACTTCTCTTGATAAAATTGGGTCAGGCCTAGTCGTTTTAAAAGTACCACATGGCGGGCACGTGTCGTTTTCGGACTCTCTCTTTTCTGGACATGGTCCGCATAGTTGTTGGACGGACAGGGTTTGTGCAGAGTGGCTAGGTGCACTTTCAAAGAAGCCATAGTGCTGCATTATTTCATATTTCTCTTTGTAATCACTAATTGTTCCATTTTTCGTTACGCTTTCCTGCTTGTAAGTTGAGACGCATAAAAGGTTAGAAAACATAGTAAGACCCATGAGACTAAGGCATAACTACTCCTACATCTGATTATCGAAGGAAGGTGTCAGGAAACACGATACAGGAGTGAGAGGGCT
>JACKZZ010010112.1_pt1 | contig 18658 bp, 5 predicted proteins | sample 8027871 | NCBI WGS metagenome assembly JACKZZ01 (sample SAMN15724774, study PRJNA655200) | protist metagenome | isolation source: fluorescence activated cell sorting (FACS) single amplified genomes of... | place: USA: West Boothbay Harbor, Gulf of Maine | collected 2000-07-19
TTAAAGCCCGTTCAGAAAAATTACAAGAGTATCAAAATATTCTTAGATTAACTGTGGATGAATTTGAAGTTTTTGAAGATGTTGGTGCTGATCTTGCGCTTAAAATGCGACTATGGAAAGATAAAAGTGACTGGAATGATATGCGTACTAAAGTATTAAATACACATATTAACGGTTTAGATGTGAAATCATTAGAAAAAGATCTTGAACGTTTCAATCGCACTGTATTTTTAGCTGGCAAAGGTTTACCTATGAGTAAAGTTGTACCTAAGCTTAAAGATTCAGTAGAAGAATTTAATCCTGTACTTCCTTTAGTGAATGATCTTGGCAGTCCATGTCTCAAGGATAGACATTGGGATCAAATTACGGAACTTGTTGGTCATGATATTCGCGCTGGTATTCCTCAACTAGGACCAGAGAAACCAGAAGAATATGATGCAATGACTGAAGAAGAAAAGGAAGTATGGGATAAGCAAGCTATTGAAGATACACCACCAAATGAACCATTTACTGTTGTTGATCTTATTAATAAAGGTATTACAAAATTCCAAGAAGAAGTTCAAGTTATTTCCACAGCTGCACAACAAGAATCTATTCTAGAAGAAATGATGGGTAAAGTTACTGGTCAATGGAAAGATTTAGATTTTCAAGTTAATAATTATAAAGAAATCAAAGATCTATATGTTCTTGGTGATACTAGTGAAGTAACTGTTGCCCTTGATGATTCACTTGTGACAATAAATACTGTTTTAGGTTCTCGTTATGTTGGCGGTATTCGTGAAATGGTCGATATGTGGAGAAGTAAATTAATGCATTTTCAGGAAACACTTGATGAATGGCAAACATGTCAACGTAATTGGATGTATTTAGAAGTCATTTTTGGTTCTGCAGATATTATTCGTCAATTACCTGGTCCAGCAAAAACTTTTCAATTAGTTGATAAATCTTGGAAATATATTATGAAAATGACGTTCGATGAACCTAATGCACTTAACGCTGCCACAAAGGATAAAACGAGACTTGATACATTTAAATCACACAATTCAAATTTAGATCAAATTCAAAAAGATCTCGAAGATTATTTAGAAACAAAACGTATGGCTTTCCCTCGTTTCTATTTCTTATCAAATGATGAATTATTGGAAATTTTATCACAAGCAAAAGAACCACGTGCTGTACAACCACATTTACGTAAATGTTTTGACAATTTAATCAAATTAGAATTTGGTTCTGAAGAAGGATCTGTTGATTTACATGCCATGTTCTCTGGTGAAGGTGAACGTGTTGGTTTAGGTAAAAATTTAAAGGCAAGAGGTAATGTTGAAGAATGGCTTACTGCTGTTGAAAAACGTATGAAAGAATCACTTCATCAATTAATGAAAGCAGGATTAATTGATTATGATCAAAGACCCCGTGAAGAATGGATTGGATGTCATGCTGGTCAAATTGTAGCAACAGTAGCACAAATGACTTGGGCACGTGATACTGAAAGTGCTCTTCGTGGTGAAAATGGCGGTGGTTCAACTGCTATTGATATGGCTAATTGGTCTATTCACTATAAAGAAGATTTACAAAAGCTTATTCAAATGATTCGTAGTGATCTTCCATCTCTTGTACGTAAGATTGTCGTCGCTTTGGTTACAACTGATGTGCACGCAAGAGATATAATTGATGAGCTACAGGAAAACAAGGTAGAAAATCCTATGGATTTCTTTTGGCAACAACAATTGCGTTACTATTGGAAGCAAGATGTTGATGATTGTCGTATTAACCACTCTGATGCTGTTGTGGCTTATGGTTATGAGTATATGGGTGCAACATCTCGTTTAGTTATTACTCCACTAACTGATAGATGTTGGTTAACTCTCACTGGTTCTTTTGCTCTTAAGCTTGGTGGTTCTCCTTCTGGACCTGCTGGTACTGGTAAGACTGAGTCATCAAAAGATCTTGCCAAGGCTATCGGTATTCAGTGTGTTGTGTTCAATTGTTCTGATCAAATTGATTACAAAATGATGGGTAAATTATTCCGTGGTCTTGCTCAGGGTGGTAACTGGGTATGTCTTGATGAATTTAATCGTATTGACATTGAAGTGTTATCTGTGATTGCGCAACAGCTTTTAGTACTTCGCGAAGGTCGTCTTGCAAGGAAACCTCAGATTAATTTTATGGGTATTACTATACCTCTAGTAGATCATCACGTTATCATTACCATGAATCCTGGTTATGCTGGTCGTACGGAATTGCCTGATAACTTGCAAGTCTGTTTCCGTCCTGTGGCAATGATGGTTCCCAATTATGCTCTTATTGCTGAGATTATGCTTTTCGCGGAAGGTTTTGGTGACGCTAAGAATCTTTCAAGAAAAATGTGTAAACTTTATATTCTCTGTTCAGAGCAATTATCACAACAACCACATTATGATTATGGACTAAGAGCCGTCAAATCTGTGCTTGTTATGGCTGGTGCTGGTAAACGTGGTAACCCGGATCTCAGTGAGGATTTGGTTCTTATTCGTGCTTTGCGTGATTCTAATGTTCCTAAGTTTTTAGCGGAAGATCTTCCACTTTTTGCAGCCATTGTACTTGATCTTTTCCCAGGTGTGGAAGTTCCACCTGATGAGTATGGTGAGCTGAAAGTAGCATTAGATGAAGAGATTCTTAAAGCAGGTTTACAACTTGTCCCTAAATTTCAAGGTAAAGTTATTCAAATGTTTGATATTTTCAATATTCGATTTGGTGCAACTATTGTAGGACCTGCAGCTACTGGAAAAACTAGTATTTATCGTATACTTGCTGCACTTATGTGTAATTTACGTGCAAAGGGTAGTTCTAATGAATTATTTCAAAATGTGAAATTCCAAATTTTAAATCCTAAATCAATTGCAATGGGTGAACTATATGGTGAATTCCATCCTTTAACTCAAGAGTGGCATGATGGTTTAGTTCCTGCTATCTTCCGTGGATATGTTGATGAAGAAAGTGATGATAAGAGGTGGACTGTTTTTGATGGGCCAATTGATGCTCTATGGATTGAAAACATGAATACAGTACTTGATGATAATATGACTTTATGCTTAGCTAATGGACAACGTATTAAGTTAAAATCTGAAATGAAGTGTCTGTTTGAGGTCAATGATCTTGCAGTAGCTTCACCTGCCACTGTATCACGTATCGGTGTAGTTTATGTCACACCTACTGATTTAGGATGGTTCCCTTATGTACAATCATGGGTTGCGCGTGAATATCCTGTTGAAGAATTCCCTGAATGGGTTACCACACGATTAATTCAACTTGTTGAGCAATGTTTTACAAAAGGTTTAGCTTATCAACGTAAAGCTGGTTCTGAACCTGTGGAATGTTGTGATATCCAAATTGTGATCTCAATGTGTACATTATTCAAAGCATTATTTTCAGCTGATAATGGTGTTCAAATGGATCAACCTGAAGCTGTTTTGAAATCTATATTAGATAAGATGTTTGTCTTTGCTTATACTTGGTCTGTTGGTGGTCCTTGCGTAGCTGACTTTTGGGAACCTTTTGGTGAACATTGTAGAGAACTATTCGAAGAATTATGTCCTTCACTTGGTATGCCTGGTTCTGGTACACCATTTGATTATTTTGTAGATCCTAAAGACGGTACATTCAAAAACTGGACTGAAATTATTCCAGCATTTGAATATGATCCTATTGCACCATATTTTGATCTAATGGTTCCTACAGCTGATACAACACGCTTTTCTTATGTTATGACACAGTTAATTCGTGTTGATAAACCATGCTTTATTACAGGTGTTACTGGTACTGGTAAGACAGTAGCTGTACAGAATTTATTGAATGCATTACAACCCATGCCTTATGAAGGCGGAATGGGTGTTGTACCTGTATTCATGAACTTTTCTGCTCAAACACAGTCCATGGTGGTTCAAACAAGTATTGAATCTAAACTTGAAAAGAAGCGTAAGAATCTTCTTGGTGCACCAAGTGGTAGAAAGGTTGTAGTATTTGTTGATGATATCAACATGCCTACTGTCGAAACTTATGGTGCACAACCTCCTGTCGAGTTGTTGAGACAATTCTTAGATCATAAAGGGTTTTATGATAGAGATAAGATTTTTTGGAAAGAATTAGAAAATGTTTTATTGTTTGTTGGTGCTGCTCCACCTGGTGGTGGTAGAGCTCCTGTTACAGGACGCTTTACTCGTCATTTCAATGTTTTATGTATGCCTGAAGCATCTGAATCTAATTTGAGTTTGATTTTCCAAAGCATAGTTGGTGGTTTCCTTAGTTCTAAATTTGAACCTGAAATTAAGAAGATGTGTAATGGTTGTGTTAGTGGAACTATCGAAATGTATCATAAGATTTCAGAGGAATTGTTACCAACACCAGCAAAATTCCATTATACATTTAATTTACGTGATATTTCTAAAGTTTTCCAAGGTGTTCTTATGATTCGTCCTAGAAAATGCCAAGCACCAGAAACATTTGCACGATTATGGGTACATGAATGTCAACGTATTTTTTATGATCGTTTTATTAATAGTGAAGATCAAGATTGGTTTAAAAAGCAAGTTTGTGAGACATTATCTCGTCATTTAAAAATGCCTATGTCAGAAGATGATTTATTTGAGAAACCTATTGTATTTGCTGATTTCTTAAAGCCTGATGCTGATCCTAAATTTTATGAAGATATTCCTGATTTACAAAAATTAACAGCTGTATTAGACGACCAATTAGATAATTATAATGCAGAATTCCCAACACAAATGAATCTTGTATTTTTTGAGGATGCTATGTGTCATACTGCAAGAATTAGTCGAATATTACGACAACCCCGTGGTAATGCTATGCTTATTGGTGTTGGTGGGTCTGGTAAGCAATCACTTACCAAAATTGCATCGTTTGTTGCTGGTATGCAATGTCTTAGTATTGAAATTAATCGTGGTTATGGTATTAAAGAATTTCGTGAAGATATTAAAACATTTATGCTTAAAACTGGAGTTGAAGGCAAGGATCTTGTTTTCTTATTTACAGATACACAAATTGTTGATGAAACAATGTTAGAAGATTTGAATAATGTATTAAATACTGGTGAAGTTGCTAACTTATTTGCACAAGATGAAACTGATCAAATTGTAGCACAAATGATTGAAGTATGTCAAGCAAATGGCATTGCTGAAACACGTGATAATTGTTTATCATATTTTGTTTCACGTGTTCGTGACAAGCTTCATATTGTCTTATGTATGTCTCCAGTTGGTGACGCATTACGTATACGTTGTAGACAGTTTCCTTCACTTATTAATTGTACAACAATTGATTGGTTTCATGGATGGCCTGAAGCTGCACTTGTATCAGTATCCCAACGTTTCTTAGCCAACATTGATTTAGGTTCACCTGAAACTTCAAGTGCTGTGGTAAAAATGTGTGGTTTTGTTCATAGAAGTATTGAAAATATGTCTGAATCTTTTTACGAAGAATTACGACGTCGAATTTATACCACACCAAAATCATACTTGGATTTGATTTCATTATATATGAGTATGTTAAAAGGTCTTCAAGATATTGTTGAAGTCAATAGTGATCGCATGAAAGTAGGTGTATTAAAATTGACAGAAACTAATGAAATTGTGGATACATTACGTGGCGAACTCGAGAAATTAGCACCAGTATTAAAAGAAAAGAGTGCAGCTGCTGAAGTTATGCTTGAACAAGTAGCAAAAGATTCTGCTGCTGCTAATATTGTTGCTGAGAAAGTCGGTGCTGAAGAAGAAGTTGTGGGTAAACAAGCAGCAGAAACAAAAGCTGTAGCTGATGATGCACAGCGCGATCTTGATCGTGCCTTACCTGCCCTTGAAAATGCTGTTAAAGCTTTGGGATCTTTGACTAAAGCTGATCTTACTGAAGTGAAATCATTCACAAATCCTCCTAATGCTGTACGTATTGTGATGGAAGGTGTTTGTGTTTTACTTGGTGAGGAACCTAAATGGGAAGTTGCTAAAAAATTACTTGGTAAATCAGATTTTATGGAAATGTTAACAGGTTTCGACAAGGATAATATTCCAATGTCACGTTTGAAGAAACTTCGTAAAGATTATATTCAAGTACCTGAATTCCAACCTGAAATAGTGGAAAAAGTATCTAAGGCTGGTCTTGGTCTTTGTCTATGGGCTCGTGCTATGGATGTGTATGCTGATGTTGCAAAAGAAGTTGAACCTAAAAAGGCTCGCTTGAAGACAATGAATGCAGAGCTTAAGGAAGTACAAGCTACATTAAAAGTAAAGCAAGATGCATTGAAAGAAGTTTTAGATAAAGTTGCTGCATTAACAAAACTTTGTGATGAAACAGTTGCAGAAAAAGAAAAATTACAATTTGAATCTGATCAAACTGCAGCAAGACTGGTTCGTGCTGAAAAACTAACTAATGGTCTTAATTCCGAAGGTGTCCGTTGGAAAGAAACGATTCATGTATTAGCAAAAGAGCACACTGATCTTATTGGCGACTGTTTTGTATCCTGTGCATGTATTTCCTATTATGGTGGTTTTACTGGAGTTTATCGTGAAAGATTGATTGAATTATGGATGGCTAAAACAAGAGAATTGAAAATTCCATCATCTGCTAACTTTTCATTAGCAAAAACACTTGGTGATCCTGTCCTTATTAGAGAGTGGCAGAATCAAGGATTACCTGCAGATGATGTATCAGTGACTAATGGTATTCTTGTTGATAAATGCCGCCGCTGGCCATTAATGATCGATCCACAAATGCAAGCTAATGCATGGTTGAGAAAGAAGGAAGAAGCTAATAATGTTCAAATTACTACAATGAGTGATGGAAACTTATTACGTGTACTTGAAAAATGTATTCGTCTTGGATTACCATTATTATTAGAAGATTTAACAGAACAAATGGAACCTTCACTTGAACCTATTTTACAGAAAGCAATTTTCAAACAAGGTTCTCGTCGCCTCATTCGTCTTGGTGATTCAGATGTCGATTACGATGATCTCTTTAAATTATATATGACCACTAAAATGCCCAATCCTCATTATTTACCTGAGGTATGTATTAAAGTTACAATCATCAACTTTACAGTTACCATGCAAGGTTTAACTGATCAATTACTTGGAGATGTTGTTAAAGCCGAAAGACCTGATATTGAGGAACGTAAAGTACAACTTATGCTTAGTATGGCTGAAGATAAAAAACAATTAGCTGCATTAGAAGCAAAAATTCTTCAAATGTTATCAGAATCTGAAGGTAATATCCTTGATGATGAAGTGCTAATCAATACGTTATCCGAATCTAAATTAACATCTATTGCTATTGGCGAGCGTGTTGCTGAAGCTGAAATGACTGAAATTGCTATCAATGAAACTCGTGCAAAATACTTGGGTGTATCTACACGTGGTGCTATTATTTATTTTGTTATTGCTGATTTAGGCACAGTGGATCCTATGTATCAATATTCATTAGCATATTATAATATGTTATTTAATCGTTGTATTGTTGATAGTGAGAAGAGTAATGATTTAGATACACGATTAACAAATATCATGAATTATTCTACATTAATTATTTATCAAAATATTTGTCGTGGTTTATTTGAAAGGGATAAATTACTTTTCAGTAGTCTTGTCTGCTTTCAAATTATGCGTGAAAGAAATATTGTACATGATATTGAATGGAATATTTTTGTACGTGGACCTGGTGCCATTGACAAAGTAAAACAACCAATGAATCCTCATCCAGATGTCATTACACCACCAACATGGGATTTGATTTATGGTGCTGAAGATTTATTGAAATATGTTGGTCCTGTTGTAAAAGAACCTCCTGTGGAAGGTGAAGAAGCACCAGAAGAAGAAGATGAAAGACAACCAGCTAATTTCCATGAGCATTCACATGAGGCACCATTTGCTGGTATTTGTGAGCATATTCGTAAGAAATTTATACATGCAGAGAACCCTGATAGTGAATGGACCTTATGGATGAAATCCCCTGACATAATGAATGCACCATTACCAGCACCATATAATGAAACGGTTAATGCATTCCAAAAACTTATTCTTGTTAAAGCATTACGTGAAGATAAAGTTCAAGGAGCTATTGCATCATATGTTGGTCAACAACTTGGGGCAGAATTTGCAAAATCACCTGTTGCAAGTATGGCGGATATATATAAGGATCTAGATAATAAGACACCATGTATCTTTATTTTATCAACTGGTGCTGATCCAACAGGTACTTTATTACGTTTTGCTAAAGGTAGAGATTATGCTGATCGTTTACATATTGTATCACTCGGTCAAGGTCAGGGGCCAGTTGCTAAAGGTCTTATTGATCTTGGTTGTGAAAATGGTGATTGGGTATGTTTGCAGAATTGTATGCTTGCCAAGTCATGGATGCCCCAACTAGATAAAATTGTCTTTGATTTCCAAACACGTGTTGCTCAACAAGCGGAAGGTACCTTACCCCCCGGAGTAAAAGGTGTTCATAAAGATTTCCGATTATATTTAACATCATCACCTGCTGAATATTTCCCTATATCTGTATTACAGAATGGTGTTAAAATGACAAATGAACCACCTAAGGGTTTCCGTGCTAATTTAATTGGTAATTTTGGTAATGTTATTAAAGATGATGATTGGGAAGACGAAGATATTAAAGCTAAAGGGCGTGAAATTGGTTGGAAGAAGATCTTATGTGGTCTTGCTTTTTTCCATGCTCAAGTGCAAGAACGTAGAAAATTTGGTCCACTTGGATGGAATATTCGTTATGCATTTGATGAATCTGATTTTGAAACATCAGTTGCTGTATTAAAACGTTTCTTAACAGAACAAGATGAGATACCATGGGATGCTATTAATTTTGCAACAGGTCATATTAACTACGGTGGTCGTGTAACGGATGATTGGGATCGTCGCACCCTTATGGGTATATTAGGTATCTTTATGGTTACTGATATACTTGAAGATGCATATACATTCTCTAAATCAGGTACGTATTATGCTCCTGTTGTGGGTGATAAAAAGAGTATGATGGAGTATTTTGAGCAACTACCGGGTACTGATGATCCTGAAGTTTTCGGTATGCATGATAATGCTAATGTGACATTTAATACTAATGAATCAATGGTATTAATGGAATCAATTCTTCAATTACAGCCAAGAGCCAGTGGTGGTGGTGGTGGTAAAGGACCTGATGAACAAGTAGTTGATCTTGCAGAATTATTTGAAAATGATGCTCCAGACATGTTAAACACAGCTGAAGCTGGTCCGACTACATTTATTATCCAACCAAATGGTTTATTACCATCTTTAGCTATTTGTTTAGAACAAGAAATGATTAAATTCAATAGATTATTATCAAGAATGCGTTCATCATTAAGAGATATTAAAAAAGCTATACGTGGTATGATAGTTATGTCCGCTGATTTAGACGATATGTATTCCTCCTTCCTTAATAACAAGGTACCCCCTATTTGGGAAAAAGTATCATTTGCTTCATTGAAGTCATTAGCTTCATGGGTAAGAGATATGACTGGCCGTGTTGCATTTATGAGAGAATGGTTAATTAATGGTCAACCTGCAACGTTCCCTTTACCTGTGTTTTTCTTTCCACAAGGTTTTATGACAGCATCATTGCAAACTTTTGCTCGTCGACATATGGAAGCTATTGATGGTTTATCATTTGAATTTGAAGTATTAAGAAATGGTTTACAACCTGAATTAATTACTGATGCACCTGAAGATGGGGTTATTATTTATGGACTATACATGGAAGGTGCTCGATTTGATCACGAAACATGGAAAGTTGCTGATAGTTTACCTGGGCGTATGTATGACTTACTTCCTGCTATATACTTTAAACCAGCTGTTAATCATAAACAAGCACCCAATACATATGCATGTCCTGTTTACAAAACAGCTGTAAGAAAGGGCGTTCTAAGCACAACAGGTATGAGTACCAATTACGTGGTCCCTATTGAATTACCTATATTTGAAACAGAATCAGAACAAAAGTATATTCTCGCCGGGTGTGCTGCATTACTAAATTTAACTGATTAAATTTATAAAAAATTAGAAGAAAATATTGAATTGAAAAAGAAAGGGGAAAATTTGTAGAATATTTAAGCAACAGACTGACGTCAGAAATATCCCGTACGTACATACTTACAATCTTGAAGAATATTAATGAAAAATTATAGTTATATTTTCTTTAATATTTCACCAAAAACACTATAATTTAATAATCTCTCAGCCTCCTGCTCTAACAGAGCCTGACGTGATGTCAGGCAAATATTACTATTTAAATCTATCTAACAGCCCCCCATTGGTGTTGATAAATTTACCACATTATCTATGTATACAATTACGATGGCATGCAGTTACTCATATCAGGCATAGGTGTTGCATCGTCTATAGCTTGCATCACTTGTCTTGCCTTTTGAAGTGCTGCATTAACTTCCGCTTTCTTGCTATCAGGTAAACTTTCACATGCTGCACATTTTGAAAATGCAGCAACAGCTTGTTTAGCACGGAATGATTTACGTGCCATACCACCTAATGCCATACCTTGTCTCCAATGAGCTTTCCAGTTAGTGGGATCAATCTCACCTGCTTGATTAGCATCGTATAATGCAGGAACATAGCGTTTCAGAGCCAAATATGTAGCAGACCTATTAAGAAGAATAACAGGATCTAGCTTACATTTTGCAGCTTTCATAACATTTACTGCAGCTGTGTAGCTTTCTAAAGCACTATCATAGTCTCCTGATTTGAAGGCTTCATTTCCTAAGTCTTTCTGAGCTAATGCCTCAGCTATGGCTTGTTCTTGTTGCACGGGATCGACAGGTCCTACCTCCTCATCAGACGAATCTTTGTCTAAATAGCTGCTCATCCTTGTCCAATGTATACTTTTGACTTGTTGGGCAACCCCATATTACGGTGGTCCCGGTGGAGTGCGTCCGTCCGTCACTCCAGCTTGGACTCTCGCGGTGTCATAAGTCAAGTAAACAAGAATCAAAGATGTCATCAATTACATATGAGACCTGCCCCACTAGTGCTCCTTTTTTTGGATTTGCGGGTGTGACTGCTGCGTTATGCTTGTCTAACTTAGGCGCAGCCTATGGTACTGCGAAAGCTGGTGTAGGTATCTCTTCTATGGGTGTTATGAACCCTGGTGCAGTGATCAAGAATGTTCTTCCTGTTGTTTTGGCTGGTATTTTGGGTATTTATGGTCTTATTGTAGCAGTTATTCTTACAGGTGGCATTCAATACCCTGGTTCTGATGGTTCTACAAAATATTCTTCTTACTCTGGATTTGCTCATCTTTCGGCTGGTTTGTGTTGTGGTCTATCATCATTAGCAGCTGGTATGGCTATTGGTATTGCAGGTGATGCAGGTGTTAGAGCTGTTGGACAGAATGATAAGTTATTTGTTGGTATGATCCTCATTCTCATTTTTGCTGAGGCTCTAGGTTTATACGGTCTTATTACCGCTTTGATTCTTTCTCAAAAGAGTTATACATGTCAATAAACAAAATTTTAACTTCTGGTTAATACGTACAGTACGATGTAAGTCACACAGACAGTTAAATCAATCACCCCAAAAATAATAACCTGTACCTTGATTAGCGCAAAAAAAGGTACACCAATGCTGAAAGTGGGGTGGATTAGTAATAGTAGAAAATAGTAGTAGTAGTAGATATATCTCATAGTGTCATATCTGCGCTTGTAAATAAGTTGTAAGTAAAAATCACCGGACCACCTTTTTTTCATTATTCACACATTTTTACAATAAATCTATGTTTCCAACCTATTCGCTTTCTCTTTTAACATAAGTTCAAGTTCCAATATTGAAATTCTTATGAAACCCATCTGAGTCATTTGCTACATAATATCCACCCTTTTTCAAAGCGTTAATTAAGTCCATTTCTAACATTCTGGCCATACCTTTATTAGCTACTCTCATCACTGCAACACGAATTTTACTGTCTTTATACATGTTACTAGAACGATGCTTAGCTAATCGATCAGATATGACTTCGGTTTCACCAACATAAAATATATCTGGTTTATTTTTGTTACTTACATGCAATAAATATAAACATGAATGTCCCTCAAATGCAGTTGATGCATGATGTGAGGGCTCTACAAGTGTTATAGTAGCATCACTACTAATATTTTGCATTAATGGAATAACAGTTTCTAAATCATATTCATGACTAATGACATTGTCAGTCTGACTAACATCATCATTCTTCATATTATGAGATACACTAAAAAACTGTGTGTATAATCTTTCATTATCGTCGGCAAAGGAGTCTAATATGTTCAGGGAAGAATCATCATTGAGATTCAATACATCAAAATTTTCATAAAAATTATCCGACGCATTACAATTGGCATGATTATTAATTGAAATTGGTTCATCTTTCCCTCTAATAAATGAATCAAAATGTTGTGTAAGTTCTTCAGCTCTATTTATTATGGTCGCTGGAATACGGTAGACACGAGCGGTCTCTAGACCCATACTATCAGTACAAGAACCATCTTCAATTTTATAATTCCATTTAACAGAGCTATCAGAAGAAGTAGTAGAATGAACACCCATACGCTTCATTATAAGATTGTCAATTTTTAAAGGTAACTGAAGTACTTCATGAAGATGGGTACTAAAAATACCACTGACCTTTTTACTATCAAGTTCTTCCAACAATGCGCCGGCTAGTGATGCCCCATCTCTACTTGATGTTCCTCTCCCAATTTCATCAATCATAACTAATGATTTATTTGTACAATCACGTAAAACAACCGACATATCATCCATTTCTATAGCAAATGCTGATTTACCTTCAGATGGTATATCATAACTTGTTGCACGCAAGAAAAAAGAATCATATCTTGGAACATATGCAAAATCACATGGAACAAATAAGCCACAATTTGCGAGTAATGCTGTAACAAGTGTCGCTCTTTGTATTGTACTTTTTCCGGACATATTTGGAGCTGTTAATAATTGCATACCATTTAAATAAACATCATTCTTAACGGTGGATGACGTTTGACGATCCATCCACCAAGCGGTCATACCCTTTAAATTCATGGTATTTGTAGTATTATTCATATGTTCTACATTATCATTTACTATTGATTCCAATTCAGGTAAACACCAGCCACATCTTTTAGCGGCTATTGTATGTGCTCTGGCGGCTTGCACTATTAGCGCCCAATTACTGACATGCACGATACAAACTTGATATTCAAGTAATTTCACGCAAAGTTGTTTCAATATTTCTTCTACTTTTTGCGGTGCAGCAGCTACAAGTGCCTTATATTCACTAATAGCATCATTTACAGCAGTTGATGTATATCTTTTAGACAAAGGAACTCCCCGTCGATCTAATGGATGAAAATATCTTGTTATAATCGATTTATCATCATCCGTATTATTATTTGCATTATCATTATCATCATCAGCAATATTGTTGAAGTTAGACTGGGGTTTAGAACGAACACATAATATATTGTCGTGATAAGCAAAATCTAGGGAAATACCTTTATTGCCTTGCTTCAATACATTAAAATCGTGAACAATATGATACAGTACATTTTTACTTGCTAATTCAATTTCATGATATGTATCTTTTAAATGATTATTATCTGATGGTATAACATGTCCTCGAAATGACATTTCATTGTGTGCAAAAAATGAAATTAATGTTTCCTTATCTTTAACTGCTAGTTTATCTAATAAATCATTCCACTCTTTTTGATTATGGACGTCTTTATGAAATGAATGATAGTCTGTCACATTTACATCAGCAATAACTGAATTTATTTCATCACATATTGCATTTGAATTTGTTAATAATATATTTAATTCACATTCAACTCCAGTTTGATATGTTGTTAAAGCTAGTAATGGATCTACTAGCTGACGGTTATTGTTACTTGCATCACTATCTGTCGTTACTTTACTTAACATTTTGACAACACCATTTGCACAATTACTTATTTCTCTAAATACAGATGCATTACATTGTCCAGTATGCAATAATTGTATTGCTTTACCAACTAAAAACGGTTTACAAGAAGCAGGAACATTTATTGAATCATAAGAAGACATAACAAAACAAAGTTTACGCATTTCATCAGCTATGTAATATGGTGGTGGCATTGATAACCATTTACGAAAAAATCTAGCAGAATGCGAATAATGTGATGATGGTAATAATGACTTGACTAATGAAGGAATATGTGGATTCGATAATAGTCCTATTTGATCCGCAGTATTCATGTATATAAATTTCGGTCGACGATGTTGTTCGATTTCTCTGTCGGACGACGACGATTGAGGTGACTGTTGACTCACTAATCGAAACAATGATAGCTCGTGATCAGACATACCACTAGCTAAACCAATTTTTTTTAATAAAATTGATATAAAATTATGTTCTTGATATCCATTCAAAGCTTCTAATGTGTCACTTGAGCCACCTCCTGTAAAAAATGTCTTTAATGTATCAATATTTTGAACATAAAGTGGTTCTACGTAACCATTTGTTGATAATAAACTCATCACAGCTTCTTCACTTAATCGACTATATTGGGTGATATTTTGTTCATCGATGCGCACCTCCACAACGTTAAAGCCTTGACTTACGGTACCGTGTATTCCAACATATGGTTTATTTGTTGGATAATCAATATCTTCATTTTTTAAAGATAATTTATACGGATATACTGAGCAACCAGGTGATACTACATAACTAAACACTCTTTTTTTAGCTTTTGGTCGTTTCGATGGTGGACCACGCCCAGTATCTGGATCTTCAATTTCTTCATAAATTGCTGCGGATAATCCAGCATTTGTTATACCATCTAATGTATGTTGTATTGACGCAATAGGACATCCAGCTCGTACAATCTTGGGTCCACGCATAGGGTTTAACCCACAATATGCAACAAACATAACAGCGTCAATACCATAAACTTCATAGAAATCTCCACAGCGAAGGACAATGACTTTATCAGGATGATTACGTTTCTCCTTCAAAACAAATTGAAGCATACTAGAAGTTGGATTAGAATAACCTACAGCATTATCAGGTACAAGTTTTGCGATCATATCACGTGCCACAGCCCGTTCTACTTTCTCTAGTTGTGATAACCAAAAAGAAGAAATTTCTGATTTATCCAAGTGACTTGTAATAGATTCTGGCGACACATCAAATTGAGAAAAATGAGAAACGTTTCGGCATACTGTTTTAGTTTGTCTACGCCATGAACTAATTGATACAACTGCTCGTACTAGTCTAAGCATTGCAAATGATTCAATTTGGATTGGAGTAGATTTTTCACCACGCTATATGTGATAAAATGCAATCCACACGTTACACAAAACTAAAAAAAGAAAGAAAGAATAACAGCTTTTGCGTGTAAGTTCATATAAATACCCTGAATGGTGCGTCTTTTAAACAACACAAAAATTGCAACTACGGCAACTCGGAATTTTCTGTTTGATTTTATTTGACCCACCGAATATAAGAAAAGTGTTCTACTTAAAAGTAGTTCAACACCATTTATTTAAATATATTTAGAATCTACCAACTCCTTATATAAATCATGGTGGATCGGAGAGATGCCAATATGGCTATGATACAACAAGCTGAGGAGCAGCAATCTGCTACAAAGGAGACAGTCTTTCGTATTGATCGACAACTTGCAGAAACCGAAGAGATTGGAAACCAAACATTAGAGGAACTTCGTAAGCAAGGTTCCCAAATGGATGATATTAATTCTGATCTTCATAAAGTTGATCAGAAGTTGGATCAGTCATCAGCATTACAATCACAATTCGATCGTTGGGCTGGTAATTGGTTTGGTGGTAAAAGAAGAGCAGCAGAAGCCGAAGCAGCTGAAGAAATTGCTAATCGAGATAATGATGCTTTAAGTAAAATTAAAGAAGTTTTTGAACATGAAAATTTTGCAAGTATGTCAAGAAGTTGGAAACCTATTGGATTTGTTTTATGTAATGCTCCAACGCTAGAAGCACCTAATATTTTCAAAAATGTTGGCCCTGAAGAACAGAGTAATTGGATGATTGATTATTCTTTAGCGGGTATTGATGCAGAAGGTTGGACATATGCCTATGATTTTCCTACATTAAATAAAAGTGGTGCAGGTGAAGCAAAACCAGCTTGGAATAGCTATGTACGTAGACGTAAATGGAAATACCATGAAAAGAAAGGAACTGAAAATGCACAAATCAATGAAGTACGTGAACGTAATGCTGCTCGTATGGAAAAATTAAAACCAAATCGTGGTGGTGGTACTAATCAAGCTGAAAAAATAGGTTATGTTCCGCGAGCACAGCAAGCTCGCATGGCACAATCTGGTCTTAGTAGTGCAAGAATGGGTGCAACCAAAGGTAAAGATGAAGAGCTTGATGAAGATAGTGCTGCTGGTCTAGCACAACTAAGAGCAAATGATGCAGAAATTGATGAAGGTATGGACCGCATTGGAAATGCTATTGATAGGATTGCTGGTTTAGCTGGTGCCATGGGCCAAGAATCTAAATCTCAGACCGCTAAATTAGAGGCAATTGATAATAGTATGACTAAAACATCCGATAAGACAACTGTTGTAAATGCAAGACAGAAATTTTTACTAAAATAAAATGATCATTTGCAAAACAAAAATCCCTCCTTCAAGATCGTATTTACTTATGCAGCTATTTTATTTCAATGACAATAACTTGTTACTTAATATCCTTTCATCTTAATTATGAAACTCATAATATAAATGACACTCAGTTTGTGATTAAGGGACATGATAGTAGTAAAGATCGATGCGGTGGGGCTTGTCCCATTTTAAACCAAAGGTGTATTTATAACTAGATTCAAATATATAAAATTTACATAACAATCGACTCAGCAGCTTTCAACTAAGTAAATATGTATTGTATTAATAGCTATCATCTAACCAAATTTATTGATCAACCCATTTAACTGGGACGTATGACCGCCAACACAGGTACCAAGTGGGACATCCACAGGCCTTAATATGTCAAGAATAAGTACAATGCGCTCTTTCTCACTATGATTAAATGCCTTATGTTTCTTGCTATCACCAAATACTATAATTTCTCCTTGCACATGATGGCGTATTTCGTCGTCTACACACAGTCCACATGCAGTGCTATCCATTGTATCGGCCGCATTTGGTATATGTAAAGAAATATGTATTCTTAAAACATAATTAGCAAGATCACACCACCCTGTATGAGTACTAAGAGTTGTATTACCACTCATTCTTGAAAACAATGCTGTCCTTATGTTTGGTATACTTTTAAGTAATTCGTAAGTCTTAGGACATGAATTACATGTACTTGATATCCATCTTGAACGTGATTCATCCAATGCAGGAAATGTATGCAAAAAGGGAAATACTGTCCAATCTGTAGGATTGCCACCGTTGAGAGATTCTTCCGGCCATGGTATCCAAGGTTTGGTCGACATTGTCATTGCTTCCCCTATTATAACATCAATATTATCGTGTATTTTTTGTAATTCATCCGGATATACTTCTTTCCAGTCGTAAAAGTTACGTTCAGGTGACCAGCGCTGTTCTTCAACATGAGCAGCCATATTTTTGTTAAAATCCTCTTCTATATCAATCTTGAGTTTTACTTCAGAATCACAACTGAAAGATGTCATCTTCAAAATGTGGATGAATTTGGGCTTACTCCAGCTCTTCCGTGCTATTTTTGACCACTCTGAGCACGATGGTTTATATGAAAACGCGTTGTTGGGTGCACTCGTTGCCCTAGCACCCTCTCTCTTCACTCTAATCCAATACAGAAGGCCCTAAACTCCCCTTGGGCACCCTTCCCCAAGGTAATGGAATACCGGCGGTCGTTCCTGGGTCTTGATTTGACAGATTCCGGTCCTTAAGACTTATATAATGCAGCATGATACTACTGAGAACAACTCCGCTCGAGACTTCTTTGCGCGAGTGGAGGCAGGTCTGGTGGCGGACATTCTGAGCCACGTCCCTGTGGCAGAGGTTCCTCCCATTCTCGACTTCTGGGGAGAAGACGCGCAATTCAGAGACAGGTGGCCGCAGATCCGCCGCATCATGCGCAACACGTGGCCCGCACTATCAGGTGTACTAGAGGTGCAGTGGGCAGCGCGGACGCAGATCAACATGCGTGACTTCGACATAGGAAGACAAGGGCTGTCTTATGGCACGACAATGCTGGGACATCTATGCTTCCATGGAGATGTAAGAGCCGTAGAGTGGCTGCTGGAGAGGTCGCAAGAAGATCCAAATGCTCAATACAATGTATTTGATGAAGGAGATGTTTGTAGCGGCACGGCCCTTATCATAGCATCCTACAAGGGCCACACGGCCATAGTGGCTGCATTGCTTTCCCATGAGGCGATCATTGTAGACGAGAGAGATAAGCACTCCAACACACCATTGACCTTTGCAGCAGAGAATGGCCACACTGACATTGCTACCATGTTGTGTGATCGTGGTGCCGATGTCAATGCGGTTGGTTATAACTCCATGACGCCATTGATCTATGCAGCACAGAATGGACACACTGACATTGCTACCATGCTGTGTGATCATGGTGCCGATGTCAATGCG
>JACKZZ010003898.1_pt1 | contig 18654 bp, 7 predicted proteins | sample 8027871 | NCBI WGS metagenome assembly JACKZZ01 (sample SAMN15724774, study PRJNA655200) | protist metagenome | isolation source: fluorescence activated cell sorting (FACS) single amplified genomes of... | place: USA: West Boothbay Harbor, Gulf of Maine | collected 2000-07-19
CGTGGCGAGTTCTCCCCCCTCTTCGTCGTCCTCATCTACCTCAAAATGGAGTTGCACCTTGTAGGCTACGAAGACCAGCAAAGGATTAAACAACAGCGTCAGAATCGCCTCGTCCAGCCCTATTATGGAGGGTGTGTAGACGGATAAACAAAACGCGACCCACCCATATGCGAACAGCATAAAGCACGTACAAGCATAGAAAGTTTCTATGTTCTTAATGCGTCTAACCTCCCCAGCGGGTATGGCGTTTATGCACACGGCAATAATTATAAACAAATTAAAGGACCCGCTCCCTATAATCGTCCCCGCACCCACTTCTCCGGCGAAGTAATTTCTTTGCATCATCTCCACGGTTGAAAGGAGGATTTCGGGGGCGGAACTCCCTAGAGCCATTAGTGTCAAAGTAGCGACGGTTTCATTCCATACCTCTACTTCGACGATTTCGTATTCGTCATCGTCGTTGGCGTTTCCGTCGTTGCCATTATTAACAACGACCTCCACCATCCCCCCGGAAGTTGGACTCCGCCCCGATTTATGTGAATCCGGCTGCCCCGAACTCCTCAAGTTCGTGTTCCGGCCCGTTTTCCGTTTCTTTCGCCGCACCTTCTTGGTCATCGCCGTTATCTGCTCAATACTGCTCATAAACACGTCGCTCCCTATTCCGATTCCGGTAAACATGTAGAGCATGATGATGAAATAGATCGGGATGAGGACGGAGCCTGCTCCCCGCTCGGATTCGAACATCGGGAAAATCCACCCCTCCTCGGAGCCCTCCAAACAGATCCGGATGGAGCTGGGGCCGGACGAGGCCGTAGTGGCAGTAGTCTCCGTGGAGAGCTGCCGGAGAGGACTCATCAAGGGCGCCTGCTGCTGGAGACGCCAGTTCAGCGAGGGATCTGGCATGGGATCCGACATGGTTGGAGTCTGAGAGTAGGGGTGTTGGGGTAACAGGCCACTAGTACGTTAGTCTAGTATGGAGGAGTGTTATTGGGTGTGGTTGAAGCTTATTAACTGGAACAGCCGTAGGGCCGTAAAGATTCAGAACGACCAGCAAGACTAATGTGATTCAGAGATAAGATAGCTACGCAACCGACGCTGGTTACAGCGGGCGACGATAGATAAATCAAGCCGAGAAAGGCATCCAGTGTAACCCTGGGTGGGGCTGAAGTCTGTCAGTGTTTCGCGATTAAGGTGGGGTCGGGGTCGAGGAAAATTCGACTCTTCTAGGATGACAACAGGGTGAGTAATGAAGTTGAAGTTGAGCGAGAATTACGAAGCTATCAATGTGATAGTGGCTTGGTAGTAGGGCTCGGTTAGCTGGACCGGTTAGAACTTAGCCTCGGTAGGGAGGGTTAGAACTTACAAGGGAAGTAGGGTTCAGTTGGTACGGGTAGAACTAAGTAGCCTCAGCAACAGGAAGTGCCAGGATAGAAGGTGGACAAAAATTTAAAAGTTTGATAGTGATGGTTATTGGGTTCGGTGAATTGAACCTCTTAATGAATCTCGGAATGAAGATCTCGGAATGAAGCTACTATATACCTATTATACCAGTCAAATAAACAGCAAATTACTATGAGGACCAAGCGCGACGTCTAGAAGGGCGACCGACGTACAGAGTAAGATTGTACGGGCCGTACAGAGTAAGATTGTACGTCTGTGGCGAGTGCCGAGTTCGGTGTCGGGTTGAGCCCCCGCTAGTCAGGAGAAAGGATCCCCCGAGGAAGCGGGCCCACACTCATGGTCTCATAAATGCTGAATATTCAAACAAAATTGGACGATCTACGGGCGGAATACGGTTGAGAGATGGAATCGGAAGGAGTGCGGTCAAAAAGTTGAATAGTTGAATGGGGTGGCTAGTACAAACTACTTGAGAAGTGACGATATCCTTGTGACGGACTTATTCTCAAACTCGTTGATTCGGCCTCAGAACCTCAGAAACTCGGGCAGTACGACAACTCAGTATGACTCAGCTTGGGAACATTTATCGAGACAATCGTCAGCCGACTGGCGGCCAACAAGCCTAACGCCAGTTTACGGTTGATTCTGGACTAGGCTTCTGGGTGAACTAGGCTTCTGGGAAGCCAAAATCGCCTGCCTGAAGATTTCTCAGACTTTTGGTAGTAGTTCACTTAATTACTCAACCCAGTTCTCTCGCTATGTTCTGTGATAATCCGTAGGAAAACCTCATCCAGCGACGTTCTTCGTACGCTCCACTCCCGTAGGCCGCCGGAAAGTCTCTCAGCCTCGAGCCGTTCGAAAATAGATGCCAGATTGATGGAAGGGTTCTGGTCTGGGCGCTGTTGCCCCGCCTCCTGTTCTGGGGGTCCAACATTGTATTCGATCTGGAGGACAGAACCGGTGCTAGGGAGAATGCGCACCTCAACATCCGCCCTCGCCTTCCCCCGATTCGCTATCGAACCCAACAACTTTTGAAACTCCTTCCCCCTGGATTCTGGTTCCTTCTCCCCATCCCCCAGCGCTATCGTCACCGTATACCCCGACCCGAATTTCGACTTCAAATGCAACGGCGTCCCCAGACACTGCAGTTCTCCCCCGCACACGATCCCAATACGGTTGCACAAGGCGTCCGCTTCCTCCATTGAATGGGTCGTTATTAGGAGAGCGCGGGAACGAGCGGCCAGCGCCACAACCCTCCAGATCCCATTCCGAGTCTCTGGATCCAGCCCCGAAGACGGTTCGTCAAGCAACACCACCGGTGGATCGCCCACAAGGGAGATCCCGATGCTCAGTCTTCTCCTGCCGCCGCCGGACAGCTCCCCGGCCTGCATTTTGAAATTGTCGCCGCTGAGGCCGACTAGATCTGCGACGTGTTGAGCCCGCAAACCCACCGATATCCTCCCCTCCCTCCCCCCATTTCCACTCCCATTCCCTCCCTTACTACCGCCCCCAATACTCCCTACCCCGCGTAAACGGGCGTAGAATTCGAGGTGCTCTTGGACGCTCATCCGTTCCCAGATGCAGTCGAATTGGGGGCAGAAACCTAGATTTTCTTGCACTCTCCCCCCCTCCCGAAATATATCATAGCCAGCTACTTCTGCAAATCCCCCGGTCGGACTCATATTGCTGGTCAACATATTGATTAGAGAAGTCTTTCCCGCCCCGTTAGGCCCCAACAATCCAAAACACTCCCCCCTCTTAACCCCAAAACTCACTCCATTCACTGCCGGCCTTTTCGCTCCTGGATACAGCTTCTTTAGGTGGGAAATCCGGATCGGCTCCTCACCGACTTTGAGCTGTTTGATGCGGTGATATTCTTCGATAACGTCTGTGTCTGTGGACTCCAAAGCGGAGTCGTTAGAGGTATCACTCACTCCCTTAGACTGCTTGAGACTTCTCTCTTTGACCCATTGCCCCACCACTTCATGCCACCCCATATGCAATCCAGCACTGATTAAACAGAGAAAACTGCCCACCAAAGCTTGAATCAAGACTAAATCTGAGAATTCCTCGCGTTCCGAGACGGTGAGTTCCGTCTGGAGAGTTCTTTCAGCCCCAGTTTGAGGATCCACCCCCCCTGGCACTTTTGTCTTTATCCACAAACTGATCGACCTAACAAAGTTCAGCGGCGGATAAAAAAACAGTAGGCGGGGCCACGGCGGCGTTATCACCAGGACGAAGACCTGTGCCGCGAGAATTGTAAGAATAATGATGAGATATGTGGCTCCTACGATGGCATCTGAGTTCGAAAGAACGTAGGACAGAAAGAACGCCAAACCGGTTTGCGCATGTCCCCAGGTGAGCAGGACTCCGATTAATTCGGACCAATCCCGCTTCATAACTTCCGACCCAGAGCCGGCTATTGATGACAGAAAAGCGAAGTAAAACAGCAAAGTTAGCCCATAACTCACGAAGAAGAAGAAGTAGTTTGCGAGCCAGTACGAGAGGGGAAGGAGGCCTTGGACTTTCATGAGGGCTAAGAGTCCCGACCGTCGTTCGGAAGCCACGGTGAAGGTCAACAGGGGAAAAAATAGGAACGAGACCAACGTACAAGCCGACACCCACAGCAGAGTTCCCATCCCCAGACGCTCTTGGGCGTGGACCAGCCATAGGGGTGGATGGGATAGGACCTCTCCTAACACCGGTGTTTTGCCTATTTTCCCCCTAACTCCGTTGGCTAGCCCCGAAATCAGCGTATGCAGCTGCATGTAACTCGTGGGTGTGAGGAAATCCAAATTGCAGTCAGCTGCAGAAGAATCTGACCCAGCAGACGCCGCTCCCTGACCCGGTCCATGTGCCGTCACCAAATAAAGGCTATCATACAAAGACGGTCGGTAGTTCCTTGCTGCGATCCCACTGTACATCTGCCCTTCTCCCAGTATTCCTTCGGTATAGTCCTGCTGAGTACAATTCCCTCCACAGAGCTGCTTTCGAAACAACGCCTGTTCATACCCCGCGTCTCTAGCTACTACATGGACCGTAGCTTGGATCTTGCCTTTCGTACCATCTATGTGTTGAACTGTTAGCGAAATATCGGGAAATTCCTTCTTCGGAACCCCCCCGAGAACTGGGTCCGACAATAAGGCCGCAGCAGCTGTTTCATTACTCGTCATATTCAGACGCTCGTACTTCAAAGCTGAAACCCCCACGTTAGTGCCCGCGGACCGGTCTCCCGAGAAGAGAAACCTCGAGCTGCCCATTCTCAATTCCTCTTCGTTAACGTCCGTGGAACCATATATAAGGGGGGCGGAAACCCCCTTGGTAGACAACGCCCCAGCAGAAGTTTCCGCGTTAGTATAGAGCGTTTCCCCTGGTACCGAGGTCAGTAGACACTTATTTTCACCTTCCGACTTAGACCTTCCTTTTTTCGCCTCCTGAAGAGCGGTGAATTTGGCCGAAATTCCGGTGCTGGTAACATCCTCGATCGCGATATTCTGAACGGAATATCGGGCTTGATTTGCCCAAAACTTGCTATTGGTAGGGATTCCAAGCCAACTTTCGTCAAATCCGCTCGTAGGATTAGAAGAGGTCGCATCCCTTTCAACCCAGATGTTAACCGTCGCATACTGAGAAGCTGCAGCTTTGCATTTAGTTGTGCCCGGCGCAGTAGCATTCACATCCGACGTAGCCTCCGCGGTACACTGGAGATCGCCTTCAATCTGGTTAACCGCTTGTTTTCGCCCTGTCCACTGAGCGGCCCCCACCTTGATCTCTTCACGCCCTCGCCAACTCTTCCGGTTTCCCCTTAGATTCCCCAATTGTGGGACGACAACCGGGTTACTCCCGCCGCATTTCTTCAATCGGAACTCCCTTCGACCGTCATGGGTATAGCTGTTTTGTGACGTGGAACCGAGTTCCGTGATTGAGACTCTCTCATACTCCAATTCCTCTTGATTTCCAGACGCACTGACAGCACGGGTTTCCCGTGCTCCTGGCCAGCTAAATTCCTCTACTGGACACGATTCTGTCCACAACCGACAGGAGTGTTGGTACTCATAAGGAAAGGGGGTTGCGCCCGGGGGATCACCTTCGCCTGAAAAAGAGAACGACCCGCTGCGCTTCAACCGATCATTGTAGAGCAGCGGTGCAGGCGAGTTCTTGTAGAATTTCGACTCATCTTGGTTGTAGGATTCGAGTAAGACCGATTTATACATCGTGTCGCCTCCGATTCCGCTTCCAAAATCCTTGGTAGGATTAACGTGACTGAACCTTTGGTTTTGTGGCCCGCAATAACTCAAAGGATACCCCGGTTGAAGTCTCATTTTATCTCCATTCGAAGTAGAAGGAGTCGTTCCAGAAGGAGTGACCTCCCTCGGTGTACCACCGTAAGTCGTATATAGGTTGACATATTCTTGCTCGGATGAGACCTTTGTAGCATCCGGGAGGACCGCGCTTTCTTCCCCCATTTGAGCGGGGTCGTTTTCCAGAAAACTGAGGTAAGTATCAGCCGTTTCTAACAAAAGTTCCCCAAACCCACTCCAGGGTCCTGTTGTGGGCGAATTCGCGAGCCGTCTTCCAGACCCAACAACGTTGCCACTCTCATCAAATACTTCTCCACCTTGTTCGCGAATCGTTCTTTCTAGGCCTGAATTGACCGAAAACATCCCAGTGAGCATCCCTACGCTGTTGCGGTCAAACTCTGTTAATGGCACCCCTGCTGCAGACCCCGATTCCGGTCCCCACACCCGGCAAATGGGATCTCGACACCGTTTTTTTCCCAGCATCCCCAGCCAAAACATAAACACCACTGAGAAGAAGGAGCAGAGGAATATCAGACAGCACCGACAGCAGTTCGCCCTTCTTTCTCGCCGCATGTGCTGGTAATTCTTGAGGAGGATGGCGTGGAATTGGCTCGCAAATAACCGTGTTGCCGGCACAGTATGACCGCGACTCTTAATAATTGGGCCCACTTGCTCCTGTTGATCTCTTTCGATTTGGTCTGACTCTACCTCGTCGACGATGTCTTGGAAGGCTCCTGAGGGGTTGTCGGCTGAGCCGGTGGCTTGCTCCTCCCCAGCAGCAGCTGCTGACAATGCCGTCTCAGCGCTACTGTTGTCCTTGGCAGCCTCCCTCTCTTCGACGACGACTCTATTTCCCTCCGCTGTAGTGGTTTCTACCTCAACAGCGGCGTGATGCTCTCCCTCACATAAGAACGGGTTTAGCGGCGATACGGCCGATCCATAGGACGCACAAGAAGATGCTGAGGATCGAGAAGAAGGGCGAGAAGGACCGTCTTGGGACACCGAAGGCAGGTCGGTGATAGCCGGATCTCGGTTTTCCAGTAAGATTTCCCCACCTTCCCCGCAGCGAATAACGAGCCCATTCTCAATCTCCCTCGTAAAGCGATGCCAATCCCGACATTGCTGAGAGAAATCTGAAGAATCCGCACCCGAAACCGAGACCGCAGCTGATACCTCACTAGGAGGGTGTTGCTCGTGAGTCCCTTCGAAATTTTCCGGTGCATCAATGTCGTCATCGGGCCGGAATTCAACCCCGGTGGAGTGCCTCCCCCCGTTCGCATCCTCTCCGAGCCGGGGACTATCGTAGTCCACCAGGGAATCTGCGTCGGGCCCTCCCTCAGCAGCTTCAGGAGCCGCGTCTGCCGTAGAATCCGGGTCTCCCACATCAAACCCTCCCAACGCCCGACTCCGAATCTGTTGAGCAACATCAGGCTTGATTTTCAGATGTCTCATCCCCTTTCTTAGAGCGGGATCCGTCCTATCCTCAGCACAACTAGAGCACAAAACACCATCAACCAAGAACGGTATCAAACCTTGAGTGAAGGCAACAACGCAGGAGGCTTCGTTTTGACAACACAGTACGCATAGAGTCCCGTCCCCTTTGCCCCCACCGCCTTTCCCGCCATCCTCTCCTGCAGATTTCTTAGATGTTTTTCCCTCGCCCTCTTCTCCATCGCCGCCTACTGTGATTCCTGTCTCTACAACGCGTTCTCCTGCGGTTATATTTAGAAATACCTCCTCTAAAGTCGAATTCGCAATCCCAAACTCACTAACCGCCTGAGTAACTGGCTCTAATTTTCCCTCTAGGCACTTGAGAAATTCGGGCATTACTGCGGCTATCGACCGTGGAACCCCTACTGTTAAATTCGTCCCAGCCCTAATTAACACCTTGGCTCCGGGCAGTCGGGACGACAAAAAGGTCAAAACCTCATCCATCGCCTCGGAGGATTTGATGTTCAGATTGAGGCGGAAACCGCTCCCGAAACGGTTCTTCAGCGACAGACTAGTCCCCAACGTCTTAAGCGACCCTTTGCTCAGAATCCCTATCTTGTCAGAAAGAAATTCCGCCTCTGCCATGTCGTGTGTTGTTAGAACTATGACTTTTCCGCGGTCGTTTTCCGCGCCCTCCCCAGGCCCCTTCCGACTCTTCAGCCCCTGAATCAACCTCCAAATTTGTCTCCTCGAAACCGGATCAAGACCCGTTGATGGTTCATCAAACAGGAGTAATTCTGGATTGCCCAATGACGCGATCAGGACGCATAACCGGCGCTGCATCCCTCCGGAGTAGTTTCTACACAGAACGTCGGCGTGTCGTCCCAGTTGGACCCGGTCTAGAACCGCGACTTCCTCCTCCGCAGTCCGCCCTTCCACCCCCCCCCAACCCCCGGAAATCCAGCCAAAACCTCACATGCTGTCGCCCAGTGAGAGCCTCAAAAAAGATGTGATCCTGAGGGCAAATACCGGCGCGTTCTTGGATCATCGAAAGCTCACTTCCGATACTGAGACCCCTGAAGTAGGCGTCCCCCGCAGAAGCGGGGTGCAACCCCGCTAGCAGCGAAATCAGTGTCGACTTGCCCGCGCCGTTTTGACCTAATAAGACGAAGATTCGATCACTGTCCATTTCGAGCGAGACTTCCCGCAACGCCGTCTGACTATGATACGACTTAGACAGATTATGACAAATCAAACTCCTGTTCTTCTCAGACCGTTCTCTGGTCTCCCTGAGGATGTCGGCCTGAGGATCTCCTGCAATTGACAATTGGGACTTTTCCCGCGGTTTATAGGCGTCTCCCTCGGCAGCTGGAGCCGAATTCGCCTCCCCCGAGCCCGCGTTCCCGACCCAGAAGCTCTTACTGAATGGGAAATCCCACGCCAGAGACCGGCCTTCTCCATCTCCGAAAATCTGTCCTATATACCAGGCAAGGGATAGGAAGAAAAACGGAAGGCCTATCATGAGTATCATGAAATGGCCGAAAACAGAGGGGGCGAACCATCCCTCTCCTTTGCTGACCCACTGCGCCGGATAAGCAGATCCATCAGCCATTTTCCCTTGCGATTGGAGGGTCCACCACTCATTTCCATTCCTAATTTGAGTTACATCCGGCTGAGAGGTTGACACAGTCCACCCCGTATCCTCCGGCTCGAAGGCTATGAGAGTGATGGGTACGTCCTCGGGGAACCCGACTTGAGAGTTATAGCCCGAAAGCTCGAAAAACCGACCAAACCCAAAATAATTCGACCCATCAAGACTCAATTGGGTAAACCTCTCGTGACTCTGCCTAAAACTCCTTCTTCCGCCCCCAGTTCCGGTTATCGCGTAGACGTCTAAAATCATTTTCGCGAAGTGAAATGACGGCTGGATGTTGAAGAGAAATTTGCCAATAACATTATTAGCCGGGTGATACAGGCGCGTAAAGAAGTCCTGTGGCACCGTCCGATGGTCCCAGAAGGCCCAAGGTTTGTCGGCATCTAGGATGAAGAAATGAAGCAATAACGGCACCACTATGAGGAAAATCTGACTCGTCAACAAATTCCGTTGGGTCCGTATGACAGCTGCTAGGAGGAGGCAGAGGCTGGAATACGCGGCTAGGAAGCTCCACGCTATCAGGATATGCACCAATAAACTGCACTCCTGGAAAATCTGGATGTTTGTGAAGAGGTAGCCTACCAGCGAATAAACGAGGGCGACGAAGAAGAAAAGTATCAAAAACGTCGTCCACCAACTCAGCCAGTACAAAGACTCGCGGAGACCCATGACGCGGAGGATTTTGAGGGAGCCCTGAGGGGATAAAGTAGGGGAGTACGGCTGCACAAATCCTCAGAATTCCAATCACATTCCCACAGATACAGTTATATCGAGCCGGTTCTTAGACCTACTTGAGTCTTCTCCCTGACCACAACCTGCATCACTGTGGTGCATGATAAAATAAGTCCTAGCATCAATATGAGCACTCCAGTCCGATCAAAGTACGGGAACGAAGACGGCCCATTCAGATTCCAGTTTGTACCCGAAATTTCGACGTTGTTGGTGTCGTGGAGGATGGGTAGCTTAGTCGAAGAAAGATCCACTAAAGGATCATCCGCCCCCCCGCTCCCTCCTGCCGCCGATAACAGGGCATTCTCCACAGCTCCCTGGACTTTACTGTAGTGAAAATAATCCCCATGGCGCTCGTAAATCTCACTCGCCGTCCCATTGACCCAGAGCTGGTACCGTCGCTTAGGAGTGATAGCGCCCGTACTCCCACTAGAGTCTTCCCAAAACCAAATCATCGTATCGTATTTCCCTTGGTTTCGATAACTTAGGCGAAACAATGCCTCCGAACTAGCTGCCTCCCCATTCCCCGAAGCGGAAGTGGCGACATTCGCCGCGTCCAGGGCCAAAACCTGACGGGGTTTCGTCATAAACGTATCCGCGTTGAAGGTGTCAGAAACCTCAGAGAAGCCTGCGCCGGTGTTCCATTCGGTCAGTTTCGCCATCGCGCCCTGCACGAGGGTTTTGTAGGCGGCGGAAGCAGTCGCAGACACCCCCCATACCAGCTCTACACACGGCGACAAACTCTCTAGCCGGTCAAACCTCCGGTAGAAGAGGTCGAAGGACTGGCATTTAGGCAGCTTCGTGCTAACCAGAGGGGTGGTTGTGTTGACCGGGGGGAAGGGTTGCAATTCTTCCGGATACTGTTCAAAACTTCGGAGACCTTCCAGGAGCAGTACAAAAGCTATTGGATACAAAAATATCGTCAACAACAGCCCAGGATTGTTCCAAAACTGTTGCCAACATTTGCGGGAGAGGGCGAGGAATTGGGCTGTGTAGAGTCGGCGGGAGGTCTGGAACGCAGAATCCTTAGCCTTAGCGGTAGGCTGGGCCAGGGCGGAGTCGGACATGGTGAAAATGAATCAGAGTTAATAGGTAGGATGAGCGCCTAGAACGGCCGTAACGCTGTTTCCAGAGCGAGACTATCGCCCCTGCACATAATCAGAAAAAACGGACTAGAGAGCTGTTTTCGGAGGGGGAACGCTTCGTTAATTCTTCGTCCGACTCCGTACCTTATCTACGGGTGGTCGACGTTGATCTCGCGCTCATACTGGCTCTCACTCGCACTTATTTCGAACGCTGGTCAAAGGTTTGTTAGACCGCTGACAACCGTGATTTGCGCTTTTATCTACACCGACTTATAGTCGCTTTGACTTATATACATCATCGGTTTACGAATGGTAATCTGGCTGTCAAGATATGCGTCGACCTTCGGTCCCTGGTAGCGCCTCACTTCGATTTCGTCTTCCTCTCATACATTTTCCTGGCTCGGTAGGGGTTCACTTCGATTTCGTTTTCCGTTCATACATTTTCCTCGCTCGGTAGAACTTGTTGGTTTCGCCCAATCCGCTGCGTGTCGTCGGCAAACTCTCCGGTACGAAGGGCACCACCGGCTCAATCTTCTCCATATTCTCCGATATTTTTTTAGGTGTCCAACCCTCGTGGCGTTTCCCCGCCTCTATAAGACCTCCCCAGTGTCGATCCAGCTCCACGGCCTGCAAACTGGCTCTCTGTAAGCTCGCGGATATTTTATCCCTGAATCGAATATGGATCTTATCCGGAAGCGACCCGTATTCTCCCTGTTCACTCGCTTTTAGGTTCTTATTTACCTGAGACGCTGCATTCTTAGTCGTCCGGGAGCGTTCCAGCCGCATCCCCCTCAGAAAATCGTAGCCATGCTGCAGTTGATCGACCAGAAATCCGTGTAAAGCATGATCATCACTTAACCCTTCTTTGGCCGCTTTAGAGGATTCCCTGTGGTGATGATGGAACTCCATTTTGTCGTAGCATTGTCTTCCTAGGGTGCTACCCGGGTTGTGTATCAGCCTCTGACTATGCCCCGTCCGAGCCCACTTAGACTCGACCGCACAATACAGCGAGTGAAGAAGCGGGTCTGTACCAGGCAGCGGAGGCGGAAACCCGTTCTCAGAGAGGCCCGCCATGAAGCCCATCCACCCGGTTTGATCCCTCAGAATTGACCCGGAATAGGCTTCTTTCCCCAGCGGAAACACCGGCTGTTTAAGCAGTTCCGCCGTCGCATTCTGGATTTGATTCCGAGAACTCCCACACCGGCTGCTAGAGGCTTCCCCTAGCTCCCTAGCAGTCGGTGGCGCATTCGGTCCGTTCTCCAATTTATTTGCATCCAGCCCCAAAAGGACTAGATTGACTGCTTTTTCCTTTATTTCCGGACTCGTCCGCGCCTGTCCTGCCCCTTCTTCCTTTTTCACCGGCACAGCCGCTGCACCTTGGCCCTGTTGAAAGGCCCACATCTCCGGACAGCCTCCCCACAGCATCTCCTCTAACTCCCCATGGTTCTTAAAGAGTTGACCCGAGGCTGCGGGGTTTTCACCCTTCTCTCCCCCCGCATCCGCACCCGTCCCCGCCTCCGTATGCGAAATATACCTCTTCGCCCGGTAGTATTGATCGGGCCGAACCGACTTGAAAAAATTATAGTCTGGGGCGGGGACCTTTTTACCTTTGGATAAGTCATCGGAAAACGGGTCCTCCTCATACAGGGCCGCTACATCGTGAGGGCCCTCATTTTCATCGTCCCCTTTCTTAACAGCAGGAGCTGTCTCTCGATACTTCCCGATAACATTGTAGAAAAACGCGTCCAATATAGTCGGGATAGCGTTCTCAGAGAGGTTTGTAAGCTGTCTCATAGAAGCGATTTCCTCAAGACAAAACAACATATGCGACACAGTCCCGGACTGACACCCCAGAAGAATGTCACGGACATCCATCGCGAGGTTTTCGGCGCGGGGGCCACCTGGGGAGGAATAGAGCGGTTTAAGAAGGGTTAAAGCAATCGTGGGTTTTCAATTTCCATTCAGATACTCGGTTCTCAAACTTACCGTCCTTATCGTACACGTCGATATCTTCCCACCCCGCGACGCAGATATCTTACCGTCCTTATCGTACAAATCTATGTTCTCCCAGCCCGCGACGCAGATATCAACCTACCATCTTTGTCGTATAGATCGATATCTTCCCAACCCGCAACACAGATATCCAGGACTGCATTTTTTTCCTGTTCCTCCCTCCACTTGTCTCCCTCAATATGAGCCCCATTCCGAGCTCCCTGTAACCTCACCCCCACCCCTATATCGGTCACATCATCTGTGTTCATATTGCTAAATACGTCCAGAATCCGTATCCGGGCCCCCTTCCCCCCTTTCCGACCCATCCCAACGTCACCCCACTTCGGAAGCACATACACTGAAGTCTTCAGCGTCAAAAACGGCGGTCTGTACCTGAAGCCGAGTTCAACATCGCCATTGGGCAGTGTTTTTTCATGTACCAGACTAGGGTGGTCTCTTAGCGCTAGAGGTCTTGTGACGCGCCACGCCATCATGATCTTCTGCGATCCAACGAAGAATTTCTGGCCAGCGGGAAGCCTTTTTGACAGGAATATCTGCAACGCCTTCGGGAATTTTTGCTGGGGAGCAGCTAAAAAGACTTCCAGCTCGGAAATCTTGTAAGAATGACCGGGTTCCCCCGCTCCCTGCGAGCTGTCTCCTTTCACTAAGACGCAAACGTTGCACACTGTTAACCGCGGATCCCGGATCTGCAGTTGTTCATACGCGATTTGGTAAGCCTCACGCCCAGAGATGATGCGGCGGACGTTGTCCATCTTGACTTTAGAAGGACCACCATGTTGCTTTTTCTCCTTCTCACCGGGCTTGGTCGGCTGTGTCCCCGGGATATTCAACACCCGACCCTGGCTGCTCCCAGTCCCCAACGTACGAATTAGACCGCCGGGATTGTCCATGAGGATATACCTAAGGGGGGAAACGGGTTATATAATCCGGAAAACGTGAATTTATCTATTAGAGACTGAATCCAGAACCACATCATTGTACTTACAGGAAATGAAACCCCGTATCCATCTTCACAACCCGCCTGTGAAAGCAAAAATTCTCCGGTTCTAGGTCGAACCAAAGCACAGGTATGCCCTGGAGAAGAGTCTCTTCGGAGTAAATTCCTTCGCTTTTCCTACTAATCCCCGTCACGGGCGCCCGTGTCCAAGCTCTAAGACTATCAGAATGAGGCGTCACAAACTCCCCCCTTTTCGCTAGTGCTCCTGAGATCCTTTTGGATTGGGAATGATTCATTCCTTCCCACCCCCAGTACCGCGGCTGTTTCACCGATAGAACTTCTTTTTTTCGGGCACCTAAGAGTTTTGCGGCCATTTGGAGTTTCGATTTCGCTACTGAGCCCCTGTTAAATAGGGAGGCCATAGCCCCAAAGGCTTTTGGTTTCGCCGCTTCAGCATCTGGTGGGGCGTCCGCGGCGGGTTCATCGGGTTTTTCTTCATCCCCGTGCTCACGATGGCTGTGGTGACCGTGACTGTGGTGATGGCTGTGATGCGAGTGCTCCGTCCGGTGGGTGTGACTCTCGTCCTTGGTGGAGCGGTGGCTATCGGGAGGAGCGAGCGAGCCGTGAGAGGGAGGTAAACCTTCGGGCATTTAGGGCGATATCCAACTTAATGTACAGTAACAGTGTGTATCCTGACCGTTAAACGATCGTTAAACTTCTGAATCTGAACTATCTGCTATACATAGCTATACATGACCATCTACATAAATCTTCCGGTTGCTAACCTCATCGAACGACCAACAGTTCCCGCCTTCCACTAAACAGCAGTATAACTCCCTCACAACTCGACTCACACTCCGTCTCGGTACAGCGCTGAACACATCGTATCGCCCGTAAAAGGTGCGTCCCACCGCTCGCGGTGCGCACTTGTCAACAGTTAAGAGTTTAGTGTGAAACAAGGGTGATCTGCCCTTATATCTCGATCCACGATCAGCCTCCCGCGACCGACGAGCCAGTTCTCAGTTTAAGTGTCTTGAGGTCACTAGAATCACCTGGGACCTCTCTAAAAATACCAATTTCTTCCCGGACCCTCGATTCCAATTTTCCCCGAATATCCTCATAAATTTCCGTTCCCGAACCCGTCAAATCCCGCCCACTACGATTCCACCCCCAATCCTTCCATCCATTAGAACTTCTGCGAAATCAGATCCAAAAACTTGATGGTTTCCCCCATCAACCATCCGTTGACTTGTCCTTCAATTTGGAACTGATCCGGGTCTTCTCCGTCCTTAAATCCATTAATCCTCAATAGCTCATAAGCCTCCGGAGCGAAAGGCGCTATCCGTTCCGAAAAAGCTTTCCCCGACTTCTTAAGGACGTGAAATTTCGGGTTATCAGGGTTTTCCTTGGCGTTCTTTAGGTAGACTTGAAGGGTTTTGATGCAGGTCTTCAACGCTGGAACTTGATCTGCTCCGGTTTCTTTGTTCTTCTCGTGCTCTTTTTTCAACTGGTTGATCCAGTAAAGTGCTTGTTGCTTCGCTGGCTTCTTCGAGAATTCGTCCTTCTCCTCTTCTTTCTCCGCGGGGGGCTCGTGGCCAAACCTCTCAATATAGTCTAAACGGAGGCGCTCCTTAAGATCCGCAGCGTGTTTGGCGTGTTCATCGGCTTCACGTTTTCTTTGGTCTATAGCCCTCTTCCTATTCTCCTCCTCCAATAAAGCATTAGTCTCAAGCATCATTTTCGTTGACTCGATCCTCGCTCGTTCTTTGTCCTTCGCCTCCTGTTTTTCTCTCGCTTCCCGCTCTTTTTTTAGGCGGTTTTGCAGCTCTATAGCCGCCCTCTCTGCTTCTTCCTTACTCATTTTGGGTTTTTTTGCTGCTTCAGCCGCGTCAGCCTTAAGCTTCTGAACATCCGTTGTCAACGGATGATCTATATCAGAGTCCTCCCCATGGTCCCCAAGCCAATTAACCGCGTGAGATAAATCACCCCCATGAGTCATATAAAGCGCTTTTTCAGCACGGATTTTCGTGAAACCCATAGCTTCCAACTCGATTAACCATTCAGGATTCACCTTTTCAGTAACAAAAGCCCCGTTCTCTGTGGCTTCTGGGTCACACCCAGTTCCAAACTGAGACTCCGCTCCAGCGGCTCCGTCTCCTTCTTGATCAACATCCATCGCATCTCCCGCTCCCGAATCCCCTCCCGCGCCTCCCTGCCCCTCCCCCGGCGCCAACCTCAATGGTTTATCAATATCCTCTTCTCCCTTGTGCTCCTCAATCCAGGCCTCAGCCTCGGGGACGCCCTTGTTTGAAGTGAACCAACACCCCTTCTCAGCACGGATAACCGAGTGCCCCTTCACTTCGACTAATGCATCGACCAATTTCTTCTTAGCGTACTTAACTACTTGAGGGTCGTTCATATACTTCCGCTCATTCTGTTCCACATTCACCTTATACTCGGCTACTGTGCATTCAATCACAGGAAACTCCTCCTCCGATTGACGAGTCCGCTGCCTAAACCGCGTTATCTCATCCATGCTCCAGAACGCCCTCCGCTTGGTCTCCGCGTCCACCCACAACTTAGCATCGGCGGCAACTTCTTCGAAGTTTGCTGCGCCCAGCTCCTCAGCATGTTTTGTAGCTTCAGCCTGGGAAAAGAAGAGCCGCCCCGTCTTCCCGCATTTCAGAATCATCGAAGCCATCGTGACGAGGGGAATTCAAATGGGGATAGTAAGAGTCAAAAGCTATTTAGGGGCTACTTAGACAATCTGATTCTAATCAAGTATCAAGTCAGCAATAGGCGCGTATCTACCTCGACTAGCGTGTTGCGATTTCGTTTCAATTCACTTATTTCAAGGCACTTTACTAACGGCCTGTAACAACGGTTAGATTGCGGGAATTCAGTTAGACGCAAAGGACGGTGGTTCAAAACGATACAACGACGTGGGTGCGGACCTGGAACCTCTCTTTGACGCTCTTGGACGACGAAAAATCAACGAAAATCACGCGCAAAAATGTCATGTCGCAAAACTTGAAAATATCTTGAAGTTAAACGCATACTTGAAGTTAAACGCATACCGGTACTGAAATACTGAAATCCGACCTAACCCCTTTCAGATTCGCCTTTCGAGTCGACACCGCCGGTGCAGATCACACCTTCGGGACAGCTCTCTGTCATTCGGTCATCATTCGGGGCGGTTTACGGGCGAAAACAGTACAATTTTTCATCATTATGAAAGGACGAAAGGACGCTATAAGACTTTGAATTCGCAAAACTAGAGTGTAGGAGGTCCACTTTACGCGAATAATCCAAGAACGAGAACAACTGCATCTGACTGCGTTAGACTCTGATCTGACGCGACTGACCTCCAGTGGCGATCCTTGTGGAGAGGCATATCTGGGAGGATTTTTCTTCTTTCGAAATTTCAGGGATATAACGGTGTTTGTACGGTCAGAACGCCCGTGAAGACCGACAATATACAGTGTACTATGTGTGATTCGAGCACAAGGAGTGAAACAGAGAAAACCCGATCCCCACCGCAATAAATCCACGATAACCTGTGTCGCTAAAAGACAAACCTCGACGATTCCATCTCGTGATTCCAATCTTCTTAACCGACTTAAGAGTTGTTCGCCATGCTTTCCTTGGCCAATCTGATGGCCTCAACCGCCGCCTCATTCGGTGATTTCCCCTCGGAAACCAGCTTCGTAAAGAACGTCTTAACCCGGGATTCGAGGGATGCTTTCGGATCGATGGACATTGCCATTGCTTCGGCGAGGAGGGCTGCTTCCTCATCATCCTGACTCTGAGAACTCATGGGTACAGCCTCCTTTCCCGGTGCCTCCGCCGTTCCCGGCCTAGAATCAACCGCTCCTACTGCGGCACTCTTAGTTTTCGAAATCGAATGCTCAACATGTCCACAGAAGCTCTTTCCTCCCTCGGTGAACTTCAGGAGAGCTTCATCTGCTTGTTCCCAGCCTTGGTCTTTTTTGTACCTTTGAGACTCCTCCCCAGTCCCCCCCTCCCCGATAGGTAGGGGCGTATGAAAGTCTTCCGCGGGGCTCATCATTGCCATGGCCATCTCCGGGGCAATGTACTGACATCCTAACTGATACCCAACTCGATCTGACCCCACCCTCACCGTAGCCACATTCACCAGAAACCGCGTGCGCGGCGGGATCACGTCGAAGATAACGTCAGAGCCCCGGGACCCCTGAAATCCGACCGATTCAGACATATCGTATTGGACTCCACAGGATTCTGTTTCGCTATGATTCTCGATCCCAATCAAATATCCCGCGTCCCCATCCCTCGTAAAGATCGTTTTGAAATCCGGGTATTGTTTAGGAGGGCGCTGTTGTAGATCCGTGAGGGGCACGCGCTGTTTCTTGGTGACCTCCTTGTCCAACATCGCCCAGATCGCTTTATTGATGAGGTCCCAAGAGCTTTTCAGCTTCCTCGGACTCTCACGAATCGGAATCCCGCTCCCAGAACCACTGGCAGACGCAGTGGAGGCTTCTCTAGTATCCTGAGCTTGCCCGGGTTCAGAGGTATCCATCTTATCACTGCCGCCCGCGGAATCCCTTCGGTTCGGGAAGGACACCTTATGGTTGTGGTGCATGACGAACGTACCTTGCCGTGGGAATTCGTTATTAGCCCTTAAAACCGAAAAACTAAAGGGCACCACCACATACGTGTACCCTCCTTCAAGAGAAATGTTAATCGAAGTACCGTCCTCCCTGGTCCTTTTTGCTCTTCCAATAAATTCTAAAACTGAGGTATCGAAGGAATGAACAAACCCGGTTTCCGGGCCGGACTCCTTCTCAGACTCCATAGCGGCATCTGAATCTGCACTCTTCTCACCCTTTTCCCCACTACCCTGAGCGGCAGCCCCACTCTTCCTCCTCCACCTGTAAATTCCGAATCCCACGTCCTGGTTCGTGCTTTTGGCGTTGATTGCCGCTTCTCTTTTAGTGTGTTTCTCTTGCCATAAGCTTAAATCCACCTCGGTTCTCTGAAAAGTTTCGAATTCCACGCATTCGCCCGCCCCTCCCGTACTAGAAGTTAACCATAGCCGCTCCGTGTACCGCCCCCAAAACGGCGGAT
>JACKZZ010012246.1_pt1 | contig 18635 bp, 10 predicted proteins | sample 8027871 | NCBI WGS metagenome assembly JACKZZ01 (sample SAMN15724774, study PRJNA655200) | protist metagenome | isolation source: fluorescence activated cell sorting (FACS) single amplified genomes of... | place: USA: West Boothbay Harbor, Gulf of Maine | collected 2000-07-19
AAGGAGCCCCGCATCATGGTTGGGTCATGTTACCGTGTTGGATAGATAATATAGAACGGGTTGGGCACAGATCTTCATGGTGTCAATTTGATTTATCTAGATGTGTGGGTGGTATTGCAGCGGCAGAAAAAGATTTAAAATATATTCCATTTACTTGTCCACCACTTCTTGGAAGAACAGCATTGAAAAAATGTTATAGCACAAATATTGGCATATGGACACTAGACTGGAATGGTAAAGTATACCAAGTTAATAATTGTTCAAAAATTGCCACACACAATAATAATAACAGTTCTGATCATGTAATACAAAAAGTTAATGATTTTCAAAACAATTCCGAAAAATACATTGTGAATGAGCTAAATAATGATTCAAAAATAGTGAAAACATCTGAATGGATTTTTATTAAAACGACGTTCACGCCCGGTGTTAGTGCTATTGCTGCATATTGCACACACACTAAAAAAGAATATAATTTAGACGAGGAAGAGGTATGTATATTTTTTAGACTAGGTTCTAAATCTGGAGCACCTCTTTGTCCAAAATATAATAGCACCAATAATTTAAAAACAAATAAAAGCAGCAATAAGAGCAATGTTAAGAATTGTAATGGAAAAGGGCTACTACATTCCGTTTTGCCAACAAAAATTAAATTGCCATTTGGGTTTCATTTACAGGCTAGCTGGCTTCTATCAGTTGATCGACAAGATCTGCAAGATTCATTTGAAAATGCTTGGAACCGTGAGCTTATACAACAAATTCCTGTTTTATTATTGTACTATCTAAATTGGATTAAGACTGTTCCGACAAACGATCCAGCGATTTTACAAAGATGTTATGAAATGTTACCATGTAACTATATTGAGAGAAGTAAAGAAACGAATCAATGTATGTTAAAACTTATTGGGGTAACAACGAAATTGAATACTATAGAAGATGCATTACAGCAAACAAAGCTATTGCCTGTTCGCTGTACAACAAACGTAGAAGCCGAAGATAACCATGATAGATCAGATACAAGTTCGCACTATGAATTTATGGAAGGCAAGAATTGCATACTATTGCCGGGAAGCTTTATCAAACATGTCGGCGTTAATTTTTTAAAGAATTGGCTTTCGTTAAATCCAATTGATATAACAGCCTTAGGTTCATTTGCCTCATGCGTATTACTGGATCATATTAAAGTATTAAAATCCAACATTTTCATATCTAGATCTCCATCGTTGAGATCAATATTTTCAGAATATGGAATTGAACCGTTTATAAATTTATATGTCGCATTTGGCGAAGCAAAAGATGGATTGAATATAAGTCAGAGCAGTACAGATAATAAAGTAAGCAAACCCGATGATTTCTTGGATGATATAAATCAATGGTATATCTTTCCTTCCATTAACAACAGCATTGTTTGTTGTAAAGACCTTCGTTTTCCAGACGACGAATACCATAAATTATCATTGGAACAACAAAAGCTTTTACGGCCATACATTACCAGACCAAAAGAGTATCTTAAACAGCTTAACAAATATAATCAAGAACTTCGTCAATTTAATGAAGAGGAGGAACGTATAAGACGTAGTAATAAAAAATACAATACAAATAAATCGTCCCGAAGAAATAATTATAATAAAAAAGAAAAGAAACATTTGAGATATAAGAACAACAAAAGAAGCGATGTTCGTTGTTTAAATAAACCTGTTAAGCCAGTCGAGCCAACTATGATACACCAAGCATTATGGGCTAAAATGAATAATATTGCAACAAGCGATTCCCAAGCTTCACCACCGTCAACTTCAATGAACGTTAAAACTGGTATGTCAACTTTTTTAAAAACTTTAAGTGAAAGTTCAAAATCAGTTGCCTTGACAATTGATTTAATCGATTTACTATTTGAAGACCTTGCATCTAAAAATGTAAAGATAAATGCTGATTTGGCAGCTAACTTAATTGAATTTTCTATGTTTAAAGCGAAAAGGAATTCAATAGTAACATATGTTTTATGCAATGTAAGTACCGACGAACAGGTCTATAAATTGGTGAAAGGAAATCAGACATTCATATCTCCATGTTATGGCACAAAAGAAAGTAAGGAATTAAAGGTTTTTTGGGATAATATTAAAGATATCGAGACACTATCTAATGATATTGCTATAAATTTTGTTAGTGATATTTATTACAATTATAATACTAGCTTTGATTGGTGTTTGTTATTCAAACAAATGCGTTTAAACAATGGATTACAACTAATTCCAATGAAAGAACATTACTCTAAACAGCAACTGAAGGAAAGAAATCGGATAAAAACTGAAAAAATTGAAATTCGTAAATCTAAGAAGGAAGTAACATTACCATATGGCCTTGGGAATTTATCACATAAAATTGGTGCTGTTAATATCAATGTTGACTTTGGCGATATATTTATATGGTTTTTAAAGTATATTAATGATGTAAAAAACAGAATTACAAAAAACACCAACACCAATAAGGGTAGCTTCATAAGTGACAGTGGTGGAAATAATAGTAACGGTAATGTTAGGGAAAATACACAGGAGATGGCAAAACTTTGTAAAGCTGCAACAGCATTTGCATCATTATTGGGGTACCTGGAATTAGATGTGGATATATTTGAGTTTGACGGCTTTCTGAATGAAAGTAGGAAACCAATTCATATACGACGTGAATTAAAGCCGTGTATTAACGGAATGCTGCTTGAAAATAGTGATGCGGATAACAATCGCACACCAACAATTTCAGTACCGTTATTAGAAAATGAAAAAGGTATTCCTACACGGAAACGTATATTTTTTTTACCGCCTAAAAGATCAGGGTTTTCAATACTGGATTCTGGTCATGCACAGTGGGTTGGGCGATTAATATTTTCATCATGGGTACCTGTTAAGAATAAAGATGGTAAGACCACATTTGTTTCACCACCTTCTGCCCAATTTGTTAAACCACGCGAAACGCGTATACGACATTTGAAGGAAATAGAGTTACCATTTAATGTTATACATACTTTATTAGGAAACAAGATATATAATGTCTTAAAATTTCAATCAAAAAATCCACCGAGTCCAATGGAAACGTTTTTAACATTTGCAAAAAGTATGGCAAGGGATGGGGAGAATAATGCTTTAGATGCGGAAGAAGTCATATCTATATGGTTAAATTTATTCAAAAAAGATAACGTCTTGTCAACCCAAGATATACTTCGTATTAAATTACATACAAAAAAAACAGCATTATTACCATTTATAAACAGTACCGTTACATCAACAATAAATGATGGTGTAACAACTGATATTGATCATGATAATAATAATAATAAACTATGTTTTTTGCCTATCATTCGTTGTTGTAGTAGTAAAAAAACAGTACTTGGACAAAGTGTCAAAGGCACAGAGAAGCAAAAAGAATTAAGAAATGCTTTGATCGAATCAAAATGGTTAGTCGATTTGAGTAATACGCCATTGTCCTCCATCGAAAATAAATTATCCTCCATATTGGACTTAAAATGTTGGGTAACAAATGGTCAATGTGATGCATATTTAAATTGGATGTTTGAAAAGATGCCATTGCCTGATAAAGTTCCAGGAATTTCCAATGGGTATTCGTTGGCAATGGAAAAATTATTTTTTAACAATAATAATACAAGCAAGAACAATAAACGTAGTAACAACCAGAAGGGTGATAAAAATACTATTTTTTACCAATCACCATTTGTTAAAATATTAAAGGTTTTAAAGGTTTGTCTATATTCAAAAAAAGAGCGATTATATAAATGGGTTGATTTTGAAGCAATAAAGTCAAACAAGATTAGAGTTTATGTAAATAACAATTGGAAAGTTGAATTGCTGTTGAAAGAAGTGTTGAATGAGAAGGACATTATGAGTGTTATTTTGCCAAATATAAATACTAACAGTTTTGACAGTACGGCAGCTAGTATTGAATCTGCCAGGAGAATAATACAGGCTTTGAAGTTACCATGTTTAAATGATAAAAAATATTTTTCTGTTGGTATAAAAAGTGAAGGTAGCACAGAGGAATGTACAGATGAGCTTTACCATTTAAAAAAAGTTGTTGATATTTACTTGAGCAACCAAGATCAACAAGTGGAAAATAGCGTCCGAACTCCTCAAAAATTTATACGTTGTGAAAATTTGTATCGAATCTATCGAATATATGGTGATGAACCAATAAGAAAGCCATGCTGGTGTGCTTGGGTAGGCAATACAGCTATTAAAGTTCAAGGTGATGCAGAAGACTATGTTGCTGAACTTACGGAAGAATTATTACGACGCCTACCAAGAAAATTAACCCGACCATCGCCAAAATTGTTAAATTTATTACATTATTTAAATGATAAACATCGTTTTAATAAATTTGGGAAGCGGTATTTTAATCACGTTGATCCAAATTTTATTGACAAACCGGAGGAACACGAAAATTGTATGCCAATGGTTAAAAAACGTAAGCGAAATGATGCTGGGGATAGTGATAGTAGTCGTATTGGTAATATCAATGGCACTATAAATAAAGGTTCAAGTGATAGTATTGGAGGTGAGGATGAAAAGGAAGAATTAGAAGCAAATAATAATAAAAGGCAACGTGGAGATTATGGTTCAAATGCCGCAACAAGAGGCCGAGAATTAAATACGCCAGCTTGGATGGAAGGGCGAAAAAATGATGGGCCAAGAATTGGAGTGATGAATCAAGGGAAAACAATCGAAAAGGATGACGGAGAAATATCGATAAAAAATACTCGTAACATTGCTGCATTTGTAACCCCTAATTTGGGGTGCGGAAGAGGACGAGGACGCTATTTAACTGTCCCAGCCTGGATGGAAGGGCGAAAGAGTGACGAAGAATCTGTTGCTGTAATGCAGCAAGACGAAGAAATAAAAAACAATGCAGGGCATAATAATAACAATACATCTATAATTTCTAATTCAGGGCGTGGGAGGGGGCGTGGTTCAACTATCCCATTTTGGATGGAAAGTGGGGGTAACAATTCGTATATTGGAGATGCAGTAACGGATATTGAGCATGATGATAAACATAAAAAAACAAGTGTAGGTGATAATCATGAACTTGAGGTTACTATGTTTTTAAATAGCGTGGTGCAGGAGACACACACACATTCGTCGTCATTTAATTCTACCATCATCACAGAGTCGGAAGAAGAAAACATATCTGCCCCTAAACCAGTTGTTGGTATGGGCCGGGGCCGTGGATTAACAATACCTGCATGGATGAAAGATACTGATATGAATAAAATAGGTATGACAATTAAACCAGCAAGTACTATAACAACAGCTTCTTCTAGTCTCCCGTCATTGGCATATTTGCATCGAGGGAAAGCACACCGTATAACAATATCAAATGAAGGTATTGATTATGATAAACATGTAATCGATGAAAAAAGTATTGTACCGGTTGGTAACGGTTGTGTTGCCATTTTGCTGATGCAATAAAATAATTCTATATTCATGCGCGCGAATAAAAAAAAAATAATGATGAGAAAAAAAACATGTAGTGTTGTAGTACTTGTTGTTATTAGGACATGTAGTTAGGGCCATAATACTAATACTACTACTACATAATAATAATAATAATAATTTTATTAATTAATTTATTATTATTATTATTAATAATAATAATAATAAATAATAATAATATAATATTATGATGATATCTTCTTCTTCTTTTCTTCTTCTCAACAACAACAACAACAATGATTAATGATGATGATGAGAATATAAACATATACACACTTCCATATTATTATCTCTTGTTCAGTACGAAAAATATAATTTTAATGTCAATAACAACTACACAACCGCATAGACACAAACGCATATACTGCTTCGTATATATATATTTTACAGATGTTGTCTTCTATGCACAGAGGTAAAGCCTTGGCTATCAAACATTATAGATTTTCTCAGCATCTGTCTTCACGTAACCATTTTTTTTCAACCATTTCCACGGATAAAGTTGTAGTTACAGCTGCACTTAATGGTGTGTTGACTGATCCAGCTAAATTTGATATTCCGGTAACACCAGATGAAATGGCCACTGCAGCATCCGAAGCATATGATGCAGGCGCATCCGTTGTGCATGTACATTTCCGCGATCAAAGGCCTGGGAAAGGACACTTACCTTCTTGGGAACCAAAAGACGCCAAAGCAATTTCTGATGCAATACGTCAAGCATGTCCAGATATTTTAGTTAATTTTACAACTGGAACAATAGGTACTGGCACAAGCCCCCTTGCCGGTGGTAAGTTAGGCCCAACGGAGGGCCCGATCTCTTGTCTAAAAGCTGGTTTGCCTGAAATCGCAGCATTAAATAGCGGAAGTTTAAACTATCTAAAATCAACTAGTAAAGGGGAGTGGGCTTGGAAACCATTAATGTTTGAAAACCCTGTTGAAAAAATTGAACTTATGTTAAATGCAATGCAAAAGTTTAATATAAAACCAGAATGTGAATGTTTTGATACCGGTATTGTACGTAGTATAAAAATGTTTGAATCTGTAGGGCTAATGGACCAACCAATTAATTTAAGTTTAGTAATGGGTGTAGCGAGTGGTATGCCTTGCAAACCGGAATGGATTGAATTATTGAAAGAAGAAATGAATGAAGAAACACAATGGCAAGTCATTGCAATTGGTAGAGATCATGAAACGTGGCCAACATTACGTCGTGCTGCAGAATTAGGTGGACATGTACGAACAGGGCTAGAGGATACTTTTTATTTACCAGGGGGTAATCGAGCTACCACGTCTGGTCAATTAATTGAAAATTTAGTAAGAATTGTTCGTGAAGTTGGCCGGGAACCAGCAACACCAGATGAGACAAGAATTATATTGGGAACAAAATGATCTCTACCAGTTGTAAGCGATGATGATGTGATTTGCATGTACAATTTGTAAATATAAGTACACTTTTATTTGTACGAAGCACATAAAATAAAAATTCTTGCAAATTACTATTTATATGCGGGCGAATCAATCGAAGACTCACTTTCCAAGTTTACAGCTTTGTGTATTTTGTGATTATTCACGTGGTTTTTCCTCACGTGCCTTAAGTCTCAATTTCCCACGAGTTGCTCCTATATAATAAGTTCTTACTCATTAGTTTAAACAGATTGTTGCTAGTGGAACCGATATAAGTTTAAATATATATATATATATATTATGCAATTATTCTTTAATTTAATAAAAATTTTATACCCTGTAAATATATATATACGAGTTTAAGTAAAATAAAAATAAAAATATGTGAATATCATCATAACTTATATATGCATATATATATATGAATAAATAACATTGATATATATAATCCATATTGTTTTTTAATATATTAGCCTAGATATATGTTTTGCTTTCTTAACCTTCCTTTCTTTCCATTTATCTCAACTCGATAATAACGATAAGTCTCTTCCATTTGGACCACCAGGGCCATTTAATGCCTGTTTTGCTTTCTCAATAAAATCTTCTTTGGAGACGAACCCGTTACATGCACTATTCAATAAACATGCCATAACTTGGCGTTTATGAGTTGGAAAATTAACAGACAATACACCTTGTGGTGAACGTAGTGCTCTTAAAATATCCTTTATTCGTGATTTTGGTACCATACTAGTCGCATTGTCCCATACCGAAGTTAATAATTTCTCTTTTTCAGCATCATTTCTGGTATCGGTTGCAGTTAATAAATTTATTAAGAAATCAATTGGTTCCTCCGGCCGTTCCAATACAACATCTTCTAACATTTCGCCGAACATCTGTTGCGCACCAACTTTATTTACATAATTTTCCAAATTTTTTTTCACGTCAGCCATGATGATTATTGTGATAACTATTGTCGCTTTACCTAACTATATACTATTGAAATGCTTTTCTTTATATTTTTTGGTAATGTTTCATTTGTTGACGCAGTAACTGGTGCGGTAAAGCGTGTGTTTAATATGTGTGTATGTGTGTGTGTAGTAGTGCACTAGTGCTTTTTAATATATTTTTTTATTATTATTATTATTATTACTATTAATTATTATATAATAATTAATAATAACATTATTTATTATTATTATTAATTAATAATGAATACTACTACCATTATTATTATTATTGTTATTAATAATTATTATTACACTACAGTACTACTATACCATTATTTTTATAGTAATAATTATAACGCTACTATATACCATTATTATTTTTTTAAAAAATAAAAAAACAACTAATTATAATATTTATACTCAACCGAATTGCTTGTTGTAGATGATGCTTTTTTTTATAACGTGTATTTGTTGTATTCTTATTATATTCCATTGTAGTCTTCAATCTAGGGGTTCAGGTAGACGGTACTAATATAATGTGATAGCAATGCTGGCACACACTGTGGTAGACCTCCGTCCGTTTCATCAGCAGTCCTCGTAAGGTACAACGAAACACCTTAATATGCATGTGTGTGCATACTATTATAAATATGTGGCATTTTAAAAAAATAATAGTAACTAATAAATAACATTATTATGCACTTCTTTTCTTTTTTCATACATTAACATCATTATTATTAGTATTATTAATAATAATGTATGTATTAATTTAATATCATTATTATATTTTTTTTTTTATTTTTATTTATTTATTATTATTATTTTTTTTTTTGTTGTTGTTGTTTTGTTGTTGCAACATCATCATCATCATATTATTATTATTATGGTGTAACTTATCTTCCTCCTCCATCCGATGCATTAATGCTGAAAAAGAAAACAAAGCATCAACAGTGGCTATCAATTCAAGGAAACTAAAATATATATACGTATCATAACTTTTCGTGGCATGCCTATTCAACCGACGAGACCGACTGAAACGAGAAAAATAAGTGGATCGAATGTGAATAACAACAGCAGCAACAACAACAATAAAAGTAAGCGTGTGCTAACGGATCCAAATGATAACAAGCGTAACAATAATAACAACAACAACGCCATACCACAACATAATCATATTGTACATAAGAAGCCAACATTAGAAGATACAATCGAGCATGTATTTACTGTATTAAGAGATCAAAGTGAATTGGATAATGGTATTCCTGTTCCACCGAAATTTTTTTATTTCTATGATTCTGAAATGTTGCGTCATTTTTTAGCTTGTGTCGTCTACTATTTTTATGCTTTCACACAAGTAAAAGATTTAGAGAGTGATTTGATGAATAGCCCGAACGACGAGCATACAAAATTGCAATTAAAAGAAAGTCGTAATGCGCTGCAACAACGCCTGCGTATATTTGCAGAAGCATATTGCAGGCTATTGCTGCATTGTAGCAACTTCGAGCATACGCAAGAAGATCAAAGTTTCTTCGAATTTTTATTTGAGTTTACACGAACAACCTGTCGTATGGCAGTAGCAGAGGAGCAATGGGAATCGATGGATGAGGCGTTAGGTCATGTATTTAGAGGATATATGTTCAATACAGATTCGTTGCGATCACCACGTGCAAATAAACATAATAACAACAAGAACAAAAACAATAATATGAAGAATGTATTATCTGGAAGAGGCAATAATAATAATTTTCATGATAATCAGCATTTTGGTAAGAATATTGATGGTACTGATGCCATAATGATAAATGATGACACTATGAATGGAAATATTAATGGCAATACTTACGCCAATAACACCAACAATGATAATGACGACGATGGCTCTATTTCAAATAAACCAGACGAAGTAAAATTGATCTTAAAAAAGTATGCACGAAAAAAAAATGATGAATTTTTCAAAGTAGCAAATCGATTACAAACAAACACGGCAGAGGCAGAAAGAGCTATTGATTTAGCAAAAAAAATTATAGCATCACATAAACATAAAATTACGCGGGTGCCACGGGCAAAAAGTGTGCGAAGCAAACATAACGAAGTGGTAAAAATGACAAAATTATCGCATTTAAATGAAAAACGATTAGGGTTGGCGGTAAATATACCGAATGAACGCCCGCGAGATTTTTCAATTCGGAAAACATTTAACACACGATCCCCAATGATAAGTTTATTATTACCAACGCCAACAGAAAAATTAGAAATTGCAATGATGCATTATAATCATAAAAAGAAAATGGAAATACAGAAAAGTAGGAGGAGAGGGAGAAAGAAGGGGCCGGGGACGAGAAGGGAAACAGCAGGGAAAGAGAGTGCAGTGCGATTGCCTGGAGTGTTACATGGTGGAAAGGAAAGAGGGCGGACGAAACAAGTGGGATTGTTGAGCGGCGTACAATAAATTACAACAATAAAATAATATGATATGATAATATAATAATAAAATTAGTAGTAATAATATACCTAATATATATATAATATATGTCCCCCTCTCACCAAGACAATATTTTAAGGTTTTCGTAGCATTGTGTAGCAGGTAAAACAAAAAAATTAAGGTTTGTTGTCAACTGTGGGGTTCGAACCCACGCATTCGAAAATACCAGTGCTTGAAACTGGCGCCTTAGACCACTCGGCCAAGTTGACTATACTAGTAGGTATAGACGGCGCAAAGAGCAATTGCTCTTTAAGCTGTATTGATTACAGTGAATTGGAATTTTTTTATATATATATAATGAGGTAAATTAACATAGACATAGCACTACACCAGGGGAACAGCATTGTATCTGGCGTTTCTAGCAAGTACTAGCAATACAATATTATATGTTATATTAAAATAGGAATAGCATTACACCTGCCTGTACTAATAATAAACTTAGTAATAGTGTAGCAAAGTGTATTATAAAGAATACGCAATATACACCTATTTAATTATTGCTACAATACTATAAGGGTGTATACCAGTATACCCGGAGTAGAGAGAAGCATTATTGTATATTTTTATAGCGCAAGGCACAGAGGTGGAAAAATAGGAAAGAAGTGAAACGAGAAAAAGAAACCATGCTACTGCGGTAAAATGCATTATAATTATGTGCGTACTTTGTTTAGGAACTCATGCTCACACACGTTACACCGCAAAAGTGGTACTATAACATAATACCTCTACTATAATACTACTATATTATTATTACTAGCACATTATTTTAGTAATAAAGCATAATATAATTAATATATTACTACATATATATATATATCATCCACCATACATATTATAATTAGTGGCTTCTTGTATTATATCTAGATAGTACATACTACACCCTACACCCACCCCCAAACAAAACCAATAATCCCGTCAAGCCACAGCAACAAACGAACCCAATAAAAACAATGAGTGCGCGCCGAAACATATCTATACCATATGCTCAGAATAAATCGTATAAATTTCAAAAGGAATTAGGATATGAACCACGAGAGTTGACGACTGCTAGTGGTTGGGATAAAACAAAACGTTTCAGTAACAACCCAAGTTGGGATAGTTTTAGCGATGAAGCAGTTTTCAAAATATCTCCATCAGTGTTGAATTTTGGTCCCATTTTAGCAGAACATAAATACCGCTTAAAGTTGATGCTTTTCAACACTAGTGATTTTACTGCCCGCGCACGCATAAAAGCCTTTAAACCAAAGCATTTATGTGCAAACGAGCCTTGCTTATATTCTATATCAAAGCACGCGGTAACTTTAGCACCAGGTTGCAGCCAATACATTACTGTCAGTGTTTATGGTCAAGAACTTGGTAAGTATTAGATGCATTACTACGTATGCATCGTGGTGTAATACAATTCACTTTCTTCCGTATAGCAACATCTTTTCTTTTTCTTATTCTAACATATAATACTCCTGCATTATTACAAACATTGTATATGAAATTAATGCATACGACCTCTTATAATCATTTATTCAGGTTCATTCTCCAATAATTTGGAAATAACTACAGAGCGAAATTTGTATAAAATACCTATTAAATGTGAAGTTATGGATGAGAGCGACCATCAAGAATGTATAGAATGGAAAAAGCTAAACGAAAGAGTGAAAAACTCCCCGATTACAATGAAAAAATCAAACAATGCTGATGAAGTTGAATTAATTGAATATGGTGATGAAGGTGTTGGAGTTGTATACGAAGGCGATGCTTTTGCTAATGAAATATCAAATGCGTATTTAAATTCAAAATGGGATACTTTTGCAAAACGTTTAATTATAGATAACAGGGAAAAATGGATTGTCAGCGTTGATGAATCATTAAATAGAAAATCATTAGAACAAAAATACGATAAAACATTTAAATCTGCTAAATCCAAATGGACCTCGTTCAAAGATAAATTTCGTACAGGTCGTTCAGCAAGGACAATGTTTACGAAAATAAAACAAAGCAAATTTGTAGAAGCAGATGGGAATGTTGATAATAATGAAGATGCAAATATTGATGCTGGAGATGATGTAAATAACGAAGGGAATGGCAGGAAAACGGCGGCAGATGCAACAGCTGTAAAAGGACAAGTGCCAACAATTCAAGAAGGAGATGGTGAAGAAAAAGTTGTGGGATAAATTTTGACTCTATAAAATTTCTTTTCACAAAAACATGTGTCCATGCTAATAAATTACTAAATAATAATAAAAGTTCCAATACTCAGTAGAATAAAACCTCCTCCATGTGGAATGTCTACTTAAGACAATAACATCTTGATACCTATATAATTTTACTTTTTTATTTTACACACTAACCTAAAACTACCATCAGTGGTACTGATGCCATATATTTGCAGGAGAGCAAAACATTTAACATATTAAAATATGATCTTCTCTCCTGTGCTGCCGCCAAAATCATCAATTATTTAATATATACCGTTAAATTAAAAAAAGAAGTAATAAAAAATATATTATAATACTGTAAAAAAATAATATAAAATAAATAATATAAATAATAATAATAAAAATTAATTGTGGTTGTGACTTATTAGACTGACAGCAGCAACAACAACAACAAAGACCAACAGACATTATTATTATAATAATTATTATTTTAGACTACAACAAATAATTGGGGGCTGAAGACTGTTGTGCTGTGCGGGTTAATTCGAATCGGATAGCAAAGAAATCTACATATATATATATATATATACCAGTACAATACAATACGCTCAAGGCAATCGTAACTTCTCTTTCCGGTCGATTTATTTGCAAATGAAAGTGACTACAATATTATTCGTTCCGCTACTTTCTTTGATTATTTCTTCAAATGCCACTAAAACTGATGAATTTTGTAAAGGAGTATCGCTGGCTGATAACACCGGGGGCCAACTTGGTGGTACAAATACACAGGAATTAAGTTCAGCGGCAGGTAGTAATACGAATGTGGTAAAATCTATGCAAGAATGGAGAGGCGAAAATCGATTAAAAAATGTTATGATCGAAGGCGAAAGTGCACAGACATATGGTACAACTATTGGTGCGTATGCTGCATGGGGAATAATCTTAGCCGTTCTGACATTTTTATGTTGTATATGCACAAATGTTGGTCGTTTATTCAACTGTAAATGTTGCTTTAGACCGACCAAAGTATACGATAAAAAAGAGAAGCTGATGTGTGTTGCATTATATACAATATTTGCAGTCGCATGTGGTGTTTGCTGTATACTTGGATTAGTTGCTTTAACTGGTTTTGTGAATGGTCTCGGGTATGTAAACTTAATTTTCCGTGCTACCTGCTATATACTACCGCCAATACTATATACAACTAAAATAATAATACTAACAAAAAAAGAATCTCGCATTGTTCTAAACTTTTTTTTTCAGCGATATCTTATGTGAATTTGAAGATTTACGTGTTGTAAGTAACAAAATGAAATATTGCAACATCTTACTTCGTATATAATCCACCTCAGCGATCTAACCAAAACATCCATCACGTACATTTAATCCTAATAATACGTAACGCTCCTTACATATTTAATCTGATTTAATCACAGGGAGCAAAAGGATTCTTCGAAGGCATGCTTAAACCGCTTGATCGTTTACAAACAGTCGGCATCAAAAATATCAATTATATCGATGGAAATTTAGGTCCAGCAGATGTAGTTGGGAATAATACGAATCATGTTATCAAATTATTTCAAGACTATTCCACAAATGTTGGCGCTGTTAACGTTCATCCAAATTACACATGCGGCTTTTGTCAAGGTGTTGCGGCTGACGCTAATCAGACGGGAAAAGAATTAAATGATCAGGTTAAGCCAGGTGTGACCGCTATGGAAGACACGGCAACTGTGTTAAATGCGCAATTGGTGGCGGCTAATACAACGATAGTAAGTGTGGTTGCAAGTTCAAAGCAATCTACTACTTTTTTATTTGACTTTATTAAAGGGCCATGGAAAACGATGGTTCAAGGCACGATGGAAACGGCAGGTCCACTGCGCGGTCAAATTATAACAATGGGGTCACTTTTTTTTGGTGTTGCCTTTGTTGTTATGGTATTTACTGCACTTGGGATATTTTTCGAATTTTGTGGAAAATACACTAATTGTACTGGTTGCAAATTTATTGATACATTAGATGATAAATTAGGCGCATGGTTAATTTATTTCGCATGGTGCTTCTCCTTTATATTTATCATATTTTTATTCATATTGTGTGCTATTTTACTTCCAGTTGGCGTTGTAATTTCAGATGTATGCGTTGTTATTGATGATATGCCAAATGATTTTGAAGGATATTTAGGCCCGAACCTTGCTTCGTTCGAAATGTCAGTATATCCTATATATTATATTTATACACAAGAAATTAATTGTATTTTCTAACAAGTTCTGATGATGCTTAATAATAATAACAATATGGATATTCGTTTATTGCTTTTTAGGTCTGGTACTACCCCTGCTGGAATTTTAGATGGTTGTTTTGGCAACAGTTCTTTATTTGTAATATTGAACATGACAGGCGCGTTTTCTTTCAAAGACTCTCTAACTTTTGGTAGTTCTGATAGTTTTAACTCAACAAACTCATTTTCTTTCTCAAAATTCGATTCAATGCATGCACAAGTTCATAGTTTAACATACAATAACTTTTCTGCACCTGGTAGTTCAATGGATGACGATATTGCCACGGCAGAACAAAATAATCAAACGGCAACAGCAAATGAGTTGAAAACTGTAAGAAGCAATAGCAATAAAACCGTTGCGTGGATGAAAAGAGACATTGATCACATTCAAGATAAAATAAATCAATTACAATTGATGACGGAGAAATTTCAATCTGATATAAATGGAAGTAAACCATATGCTTTAGAAATTGTTGATTCTGCAATGAAAATAGCTGAAGGTGGAAACTGTGGATTTATTAAAAATAAATATGAAAATGTAGGCAAAGCTTTGTGTGGTCGATTTTTAGTATCCATATTACAATTGGCGCTATATTGCTGTCTAGCAGGAGTATTTGGTTTGCCCATGGTATTTGCAAATTTGCAAATTAATAAACGCTTTGGCGGGCATGGAGAATTCAAGGAAGGAGAAGAAAATGATGGAGATGATCTTGGTTATGGTCCAGTTCGTGGTTTGACGTTTCAAAGAATGAAAACCAGTATATTTGGTGGTGGTGCTAATGCAGCGACAGTGCCAATAGAAGAGCAACGACCAAATGAAGTATCACAGCAATACGTTGTTGCAGAGGAAGGCGAAGGCGAAAATGGTGGCAGTGGTAGTCCTGATTATATTTAAGGTAATTGATTTTTGTCATCTATTTTTTTTGTCTGATCAATTAATCTTGGGAACACTGGACCTGCAACGTTACTTCCTTTATTAGGCTGTACTGACACTGACACACAAAAATTAACAATGAAAAATATTTCTTCTTTAAATTACCAAGAGTGTGTCAATAATAATGATATTACTTTGTACCATACTCTCATTAAGTTATAAATCCTGAGATATATAAAACAAATTCTTGCTCTCATTAAATTATATTTTGTTTAATATTTATTAAAGTTATATGATAATTTTACCACTCGAGATAAATACTACGAAGTATGCTCAATACTCATTCTCAAGAATAATAATCAACCTACGTACTATAGTGAAGCTCGGATGCACGTCTGCAAACTAATACTCCATTATTTTTGAAATTATGATACTCGTATAACTTAATATATGAGATATTTTAATAATTGTTTTAAAAATATCATAAATATATTTTTTATTCTTTAGAGCCAACTCCGCTACTCTTCAATTCAACTTTCGTGATAGTGGATTATATCTTGGTAAATCTTTGTTGTCGATGAAATCAAACATTAGTTTTTGAGTCACGCGTGGTCGATTTAAAGGTGCCAGATGGCCACTACCACGTATTGAAACAAATCTTGCAATGCCGTTATTCCAATCAATAGTGTAACCCCCCATTTGTGTTGCACCATCTAATGTCCACGGTCTCCATTTCTCTGTTTGCTTCAAACCAATTGATTTAAAAAAAGGCACAAAAATATCTTCAACTGGTGAGGTTTGTAAACCACATGCATCCATATCACCTTCATATATCAAAACTCGTTTTCCCGCTTTAATCAATGCTTCATAAATAGGACCGACAAATGGTTGGTTTCCTGTATAATTGAAGCCATGCCCATTATCAAGATTAATAAATTTTGAATCAAGCGGTGCACCAATTGCTTGTAACGTTTCATTCAATGTGAACCACGTTGACATTGCATGCCCAAGGCATGGACTGCCAAGTCCAGAATCACCATTACCAGCAGACGATGGATCGTTATTACCATATTTCATCGCTTTGCCAAATTCACGCCTTGCTTTTAATGCACGGTTTATACCATGCTTGTCAATATTCTTCCTACCATTTAACATAGCACCTGCTGGACAAGCATTGTATAAATTGTATGGGAACCAATATCCAATTTCATCACTCATTTCGCCTATTAAAGCCAAACACGGGGCACTCATTTTTTGGGTACCTTTTAGTTCTTCTTCTGTGCATGTACTTTTAATTTCATTATACAATTCATTTGAAAATTGTGAATGACCATGGAAAAATTCAATATCGTACCATGGTCCTGGGTGTACATTTGGATACTTAAACACACCAACATTGTCAAGATCAATACACCAATTAGCTGGTTCCCCATCTTTGGGGACACAGCCAGTCCATCCATCACCAACAGCAATGCCTTGAAAGTTAATGTCTGTTGCATTTTTATCTTTCAACATTTCCATTGCAAACCCGGGAACATATATGCCTGCGTAAGATTCCCCAGTAAAAAAGATAGGATTTTTCTTCAGCTCTGGAAATATATTGTTAAAAAAACTCATATGTGCCGCATGATTAGCAGCAAATACAGTTGTATCCGTCCATGGTCCGCACGACGTAGGGGAGCCGGCTGGGCCATCCATAGAGCAAAACGACAATCCCATTGGTGGGGGGGAGTCAATTGCTACTAACGTATGCGTCTCTGTCCAACGATACATGTTGTATATTGGCGAGGGTATACCCGTTAAATTGTACTTTTCATCATAGGACAACTGATTTAAGTGAAGAGGTCCCCATTCTTGAAGCATTCCAAACAGAGATGAGGCCCCTGGGCCACCGTTGTACCAGAATAATACTGGATCATTCGCAGGATCACGTTCGCTTTCAATCATAATGTAATGAAAGTACATGGTTCCTTCTCCACTTGGTGGCGTCCCCGCAGGAATATACCCTGTATACCATGCAGACGGTAAAGGCTTTGGAACACCGAAATCGTCCGTCCATCCAGGTAACGATTTCACAGCAAACTTGGTTGGTGGTGCACTGGTAGCAGCTGTTACAAACGCAAAAACCTGGATAATTACTAGCAGAAATAAAAACCTACTTTTCATGTTTAATATTTTTTCTTTATAAGTTTAAGTCTGATGGTTGATGATGTGATAATATGTGCTATGTGAGCTGCCAATCAGTGGAACGCTAGGTGGTATCATTATAGCGTAAGTCCCCATACTTTTCCTGTAATTTATTAAATAAAATAGTACAAAGACTTGGATTACGACCTCGTATAGATACCTCATATTAATATATTTTAATTTTTAGTGGTGTATATTATTAGTTTACAATGTAAATGTATAGTAATCCAAGGTAATCCAGGTAATGTACTATTATCGAAGAGGCACTCATAGGTTTATAGTTTAGGTTTAGGTTGGCCTGAGCTACGAGGATATTACTTTAAGGTATTATCTACTATTTATAGTAGAAATCCGTTTTTTATATAGTTAATGAATTCCACCACGTAGTTTATGAATAATTAGTGTATAAAAATACTACCACATCCCCCCGCGCCTGGTTGCATTCTTCATCAAACTATCAAAATCTATTATTTATTACTTACTTAAGAATCAAGATAGAACCACACCATCAATCATCTCATACATCTTACAGTATCGTCATCACTTTCGTACCAATAACATACGTATATACATACATACATCCGATATATAGTATCGTGCTCTACTTGGTTTATTCAGAACATTATATATATGTTGATGTAATATGAAACAAAGTAGAGTTCACAATTCATCAAAATCTATATTTGATCCATCGTCAACAGGTACTACCATCGATAATAATCTTTCGGCGACGTTAGATGTCGATGCTAATGTTGCTGATTTGCGTCTATTATCAAAAAGTAAGTTTTTCTTACTACGCATTTTCCTCGATA
>JACKZZ010006942.1_pt1 | contig 18630 bp, 21 predicted proteins | sample 8027871 | NCBI WGS metagenome assembly JACKZZ01 (sample SAMN15724774, study PRJNA655200) | protist metagenome | isolation source: fluorescence activated cell sorting (FACS) single amplified genomes of... | place: USA: West Boothbay Harbor, Gulf of Maine | collected 2000-07-19
ATTGAACATTCATCATTTGTTCATAACTAATACCTAATTTAACATCATTTGTTTTATTTTGTTCATTCGGAGTAAGCATGTAATTTAAATGTAATGGATCAATACTTGATGGATCAATACCTTGTCCCATTGAATTTACCATTGGATTAAAAGTTGGATTAAAGTTTGGATTATTCATTGGATTAGCCATTTGTGGAAGACTCTTATATTGACTCGTTGCATCTAATTCTTTAAGAATATCTTTTGTAAAACTATCATAAATATCGTCTTTTTTGTTTGATCTACTACGTTTTCTAGAACCTTTTCTGGAACCGTTTCTAGATTTCTTAGAATTTTTTTTAGATTTTCTTCTACGACCACCAACAAGATCAATATCTCTATAACCAGAGTATGAAGCCATTTATATATATTATACTATAGATAAAACTTTTTATAATAAATTTTTTATAATAAAAAGTTTTTTAGATATTTATTTTATCTATTATACTAGATTTTAACTCAATAATTAAAAAAATATTACTTAATGTCACAATTATTACAACCAGTACATATATAATTATTTTCTTTTAAAATTTTACACGAGTATCCTCGTTTAACTAATTGATCGCAATTACCAATAACAGCTGTCCATTTATTGTCTTGATTTAATTTATCTGTCCATACTGGACATTCAATGCTTTGTTTATACTCATCCGAAGTATTAGGTATTGTTAATGCAGCTGTTGTTCTTGCGACTGTTGTTGGTGCAGCTGTTGTTGGTGCAGCTGTTGTTCTTGCGGCTGTTGTTGGTGCAGCTGTTGTTCTTTGTTTAAATAAACGTAAAAAATAACGACCAAATAGTAAAATAACTACAACAATAACTATTCCACCAATAACAAAAGGATTTTAACTAATGTTTGTATATCCATATATATAGATATAGATATTTTTTTATTTTTTAACTTGATTTTTAACTTTTTTAAGTGCTGATTTTAATTTTTTATTATCGTCTTTTAACTTTTTAATTTCACTTTGATAAGTTTTTTTTATTTTTTCTGTTAATTCTTCTTTTAATTCTTGGAATGTCATTTTTCTAAAAAAAATATTATTCTTTTTTTGTACAGACCAACTTAATGTACCATTTGATAATACAACATAATCTTTATCAATTTTAGTTAAAAAACCACCTAATCTAAATTGTTTTTTCCCCGTTTTAACATTTATAGTAAAATATCTTAAATGTGAATTAAGAGAAACATCGTCTATCTTATCAACTTGACTATATTCTTCTAATTTTTGTTTTATCTCAGCCGGCGATAAGTTATCTTGATAAGATTTTTTAGTTTTATTATATGTTGTATCTCTTGTTAATCTTTTTGTAATTTTTTTATCCATATTAAATTATTAAAGAAAAATTTATTTAAACACTTTTTTTTTTCCTTTGTAAAATTAAATTAATTAAGGCATTATACATATTACTATATGATTTTTGTTTTAATATATTATTTTCTTTATATAATTTGTTATATTTTACATTACTATTTAATATTTTATTTGGCATTCGGATTGGTGTGCATAAGTATCTTACTAAAAGCATTTGTATTAAATTAATAATATTTATTATCTTTAAATAAATATATCAATTTTTTTAATCTATTTAAAATAGACCTTTTTATAATCGAAAAAATTTTATTCTTAAATAGCTGAAAACAAAATTAGGCATAATCTAAACAAATATAATTATTGTTGTTGACTATTTCTAATAATATTATATCGTTTGGTAATTTTTTCTTAATTCTAAGTAAGCTTGACGTAATTCTTCTATATTTTGTATATTTAATACATCATCAATATCTAGTGGAGTAAAACTTTTAGTATTTTCTTGTTTTGGTTGTACTGGTTGTTGATAATATTGTGCATAATTTTGTGCATAATTTTGTGCATAATTTTGTGCATAATTTCGTGCATAATCTCTTGCTTGTTGTACACGAGTCGATAAATTATTTTTTAAATTTGAAGATACATTTCGTTGTTCTAAATTTGTGGTTGATGGGTGTGATATTAATGGGTGTGATGTTGATGGGTGTGATGTTGATGAATGTGATGATGATGATATAGAATGTAATGGTGATTTAGAATGTGATGATGATCTAGAACGTGATGATGATCTAAAACGAGATCTAGAATTAAACATTCCACCTTTTAATTCTAAATATTTTTTTTTATATTTTAAATATTTTAATTCATAAGTATCCATATATATTATTTTATATTTTTATTATTCTTTATATTTATCTAAATATGACAGAAATAACTTTCTTGTTTTATCTGCTTGTGTTGTATGTTTTTTATAAAATACATAATTTTTTTCAAATGATATTGTATTTTTTTTATAAAAAGAATTTAAAAGACACATCATATTTATATCATTAAAATTATATTTTTTTGCTAATATACCACCCCATTTTAATTCATCATTAAAATTAAAATATCTTATATATCCTCCTATTTTTAGATGATTATATTGATCTATGTTTTTAATATATATATAGTCTTCTAATTCTAAATTATATTTTTCATAAAAATAGTTTATTTTTTTATGAATCTTAATTTCCCATTCTTCTTGTGTTATAATACTATCTAAAAATTGTTCAATTGAATTTTCTCTTTTTGATTTATGCATTATATATATATATATATATATATAATATTTATATATATATAATGATACAAAAAGTTTTAATTATATTATACATACTAAATAAATAGAATAATATAGTAATAACAAAAAGTTTATTGTTTACTTTACTACCTTTACATGATAATGATAATTGTTACAAGTTTTATAATTTAATATTTTCTAAATATTTGTTTTAAAGGATTAAAGAGTTATAAATAATAATGGATTGGATACAAGAAATTAATCATGATTTATATAAAAATATAAATGATCAATTATTACATAAAATTAATACAACAAAAAATATTAATAACATTCAAGTAAAAATAGCAGAACAAGAGAATAATTATATAGAAAAAATAGAAAAATTAAAAAAAATTATAGAAAATAAAAATATTGTAAAATCATTAGATGGATTAACTGTGCTTGAAATATTACAAAAAGAATTAGAAATTATAAAATTAATATCTAAATTTTCTTTACAAAATAATAATGTTAATAAACATTTTTTAATTGATTCACTTAATCTTATTTTAAGAATTAGTAACTTTTTACAAAATAAATTAAATCAAAAAGAAATTTTAAATATAAAACAAACAAAAGTAGGTTTAGTTAGATGTTCTTATAAATTTTGTACTTTTAAAGAAAACTGTGTATATAATTATCAAAAAAAAAATAATCATTGTTATCAAGATCATTTTGTTCATAATATGGTTTCGCATGATATTAATATTATACTGGAATATATTAATCAATCATATGATAATGAAGAAGAAATTAAACCAAATAAAGAAATTTTAAAAAGTCTTAATACATTATCTTTTGTTATAAATCATATGGAACAAGAATTAAAAGCAAAATGTATATATTTAGATAAAAATGAATGGGACAACTTTCATATATATAAACCAATAAAAAAATGAAAAATTTATAATATATACTATTTATAATAATTAGTCAATGTCTTTTACTGAAGAGATTGAATATAAATCATGTTGTGATATCAAGATTTATCCAATGGATAAACAACCAAATTCAATATGCATTATTGCGTACTGTCCTTATTTTTTAACATCGTTTACCTATGTTAATTGTTCTACCGGGTGTGATAAACCAGGTATTGGATCACAAGAACATAATCCATCTAATAATGAATATTCAGATTGCGCACTGGTTTATTTGCCTTGTACGTTAGTATTTGATTTTTCTATGCTATATGCTAATGTGTTTTAATTGTTTTATTATCAAAAATGATTAATTTATATAAAAATTGAATTATTAATAATAATATAATTTTATATTATTATTAATGTATAAAATTACATATAATGAACATAATTTTACAATACCTAATTTTGGTAAAATAAAAATATCTGGATATAGTAAAAGTGCATTTCGTACAGGATATATTATAAAACCATTTAATATTCACTTAGATGCGGGATTACCAACCCCCTACGTACCATCTTTAATTTTACTATCACATGGTCATTTTGATCATATTGCTGCATTATACTCAATCTTAGATCAAAACAATAAATGTCCTATTATGCTACATTCAAAATTAATAGATGATACAATATCTATGTTAACGTCATTTAAAAAATTAAATTCTAATTGTAAAACACATACGCATGATGCGAAATGTAAATGGAATTTAATTTCTAGTGATATATTTAAAATTAAACTAAAAGGTAAAGAGTTTGAAATAAATACATTTAAATTAGATCATAGTGTATTATGTATTGGTTTTGGAATTAGTATGATAATAAAAAATATAAAAGACGAGTATAAAGAATTAGATTCAAAAGCTATAGTTGAATTAAAAAAAACTACCGATATATGTGTTACTAAAAAACAAGGTTGTATATTATTTATTAGTGATACAAGTAAAAAACCACTAAAATATTTACCCTTTAAAGATTATAGTATTATAATTATTGAATGTACATTTTTTGAAGATGAACATTATATCGAGTCAGTACAAAGAAAACATTTACATTGGACAGATTTAGAACCATACATTAAAGATAATCCTACTATAGATTTTTGTTTGGGACATTTTAGTACACGATATAAAGATGAATATATTGCTAGTAAATATAATGAACTAAAACAATTATATCCAAATATACATTTTTATTTATAATTTATTAACTTTATTAATTGCCATTAATTTATTATTTAATTTATTAGTTGTATAATATAAAGCCATTTTCATAATATCTTTTTCTAATTTTTTAATATTATTTTTATTTTTATATAAATAATTAGATGGAAAGTAAACTTTATTTTTAATTTTTTTTGGTATTTTTATTAATTTTTTATTTTCTAATTTATATTCTGTTATAGTTCCATATATTGGTCCTCCAATTGTTTTTAATAATGATTTTTTTTCTCTATTTAATTCTTTATTTGATATTAATGATATTTTAACACGAATAATAATATTATTTTTTTTAAGTTTTTTTATAATTTTTTTTAATGTTTTTTTATTTTCATTACTACTTTTTATTACTTTTATTTGTTTTTTTATAGGATTATATAAAAAAAAATAATATTTATTTAATAAATTTTTTATTTCTTTTAAATTTAATTTCATATATATATATATATATATGAATAATAATTGCGATTATATAGTAAAAGAAGGCTTTAGTCCTAAAAAATTAAATACATACAATAAAAATGATGGAGAAGGTTTATTTTTATTATTCATGATAATATTAAATATTTATTTTATTACATCAGGTAATTTTAAAAATAATATAGGTCCTATTTTATTATTATGTATTATAATTTCATTTTATGTTATAAATAAAAGAATAAGATTATTATATATTTTTAGTGCATTATTAACTTTATTTATTAGAACACCACCTTTCTTAAATATGAAAGAATATTTTTCAGAAAATGAACTTTTTGAAAATAATTTTGAAGAAATTAAAAAGGAAGTTAATCAACTTTTAGAAGATACAAATAATGGGAATAAAATAGACTTTACTAGAGATACCTTAGTTGTTGATGAAGATAAAGATAAAAATATTAGAAATAAAAATAATAGTAATAAAAATGATGAAGGATGGAAGATATATCCAATTAGATTAGCATCAAAAAATGTTAATACTGCAAAACACAACTTTCCAAAATTAACTGAACTATTAGATCAATGTCCTCATATTTCATCCTGTCTAGTTAGTATATTAGATGGTAAAACATATATACCAGTTCATAATGGATATTATAAAGGATTTTTAAGATATATGTTACCAATTACTATTCCAAAAGAATATCCAAATGAGGTATTTTTATGTAATAATTATCAAAAATATAATTGGGTTGAAGGTAAAGGAGTTTTATGGGATGATTTATATCCGCATAAAGTTTATAATAATACTAGTCAAAAAAGAATTGTTTTATATATGGATGTCGAAAGAAAATTACCAACTCCATTTAATATATTAAATAAAAAAATTATTAATTTAATATCTAAATCGAGTAGAGTAAAGGAAGAAGTTAAAAGATTAGAAAAAAAATATAAATTATAATATTATCTAAGCCTTGGTGGAAGATATTCCATATCTAATAGTTTAAAAATATCTCTTTCTGATTTTACTTTAAACTTTTTACCTGTTTCATCAAATAATCCATATTCTGATAATTTATATTTTTTACTTTTAGCTATATTTCTCATTTTTTTATTTAAATCACCAGAACCTGTAAAATATAGTAATGCTGAATGATAACTATCATATGGAATATATCTAATATCAATACGACGTACCGGTTTATCTTTATATTTGCTAAATCCCATATATTTTGTTGATATTTTTTTATCTGTCATATCATCAACTAATAATGGTTTATTATCATTTTTTTTTAATTCACTTTTTAATTTTTTAACAATCATTTGTAAATATTTTTCAGAATGTTTACTACTAGTTTTAGTTCCTTTTTTAGAAATAAGAACATCAATATCATTACTTGTTATTTTTTCACGTCTATATGATCCACAAATTTCCATAATAAATTGTTTTTCTTCTGGTAGCTTATATTTTAAATTTATTTTTTTAATAATAACTTGTAATAATTTATAATAGTCCGTTACTTCTTCACGAGGAATATTTAATTTATATACACCATGATATTTTAATCCTAATAATATTTTATCATTAACTTCAATTTCTTTTTTATTAATTTTTTCTTTTAGCATTTTAATAGTTGTAATTCCTTGATCGTATAATTCTACAGCATGTGCACGACCTATACCAACAATTTCTTCTAATTCATTAATCGCTGTAATTTTTTCTTTTTTAGTATCTACAAAATTTCCTACTTCTGATAATTTTCCTTTTTCTAAAATTTCTTTAATACGTTCAATACTACCTTTACCAATTCCATTAACTTCTTTTAATTCTGTATAATTATTAATAGTAATTTCTGTTGGATATTTTTTTAGAATATTGTAAACTGTAGAGAGTTGTTTAATTTTAAAACTAAATTGTGTAGTTTTCTTTTTATCACCTTCAACCTTAAATTTATCCATTTGATCTTTTAAAAATGATAATAATTTTGAAAATTCATTTATAATATTTTTATTCATTATATATAAAAATAATATAAATCTATCTTTATAAGTTAAACCATGAATAAAAAAAACAATAAAAAAACCAATTATAATATTAATATATTTATTATTTTTAGATGGTATAGTTAAAAGTAATATAACTAAACTAATTATCCAATGATGTATATGTTTATTACATATATAAATACAACCATTTTTTAAAAAAGGTTTTTTATTTATATTAATCTTATGTGGGGGTTCCTTCTTTATTATTAAATACTAAACTTATATATATTATTGAAATAATAATACCATAAAAATAATATATAATCATAATATTATATTATATTATATTATATAATAAAAATAGAATTTTCAACAAAATTGTTATTATATTTCTCATCTGGATATCCTTTTTGATTAGATATAAATCGAATATTTTTATCTAATATATTAAGATTTATATCATAACTATAATGTGTATGACCTCCTATCATAATATCATATTTATTTAATTCACCATTTATTTTTTGTGCATCATTAATATCATTACAAAAATATGTATGTATATTATTATTTTCAGAATGATAACCATTCCAACTAGTTATTTCATATTTTGAAATAGGAAAATGTGTTAATAATATAAATTTTAATTGACTATTAGGATATAATTTTTGAATATTAGATATGTAATTATTATAATTACTTGGTTTTAAATTTGTCAAACAATCATTATATTGTTGGCACATCCAATTATAATCAATTTTTGATGTTAAATCTTTATATATATGAGTTGTATCATTAATACCTCTATTTTTACATTTTGACCACATTGTATTTCCAATTAACAAATATAATATATTGTCATGATAAATATGATATATACATTTTTTAATATTTGAAAAAAAATAAATATTTGGATAGTTTAAAAATTTTTTTTTGTAAATATTATTTAAATTATCATAACATTTAATTGTATTACTTTCTTGATAATATTCATGATTACCTAAAACATAAAAAACTTTTTTCCAATTTTTTGATATATATTTTAAAAAAGGTTCAAAATATATACAATTTATTTTACACACATCACCAGTTAAAAATAAATATTCTGTTTCAGGTTTAATTATATTTTCAAATAAAATTTTTTTATTTTTAGTTTCATAATAATCTAAATGTAAATCACTAATAATTTGAACTTTCATTACATTAGTAATATAATATTTATATAAGAATAAATTCAATATTTTTTAATAATGCCAAAAAGGATATATAAAATATTTCCTAGAACAGAAAATGGATTTTTTAAATATGATAATGAAGGATTATGGTCTATTACACATGTAATAGATGCAGAATATCTTTCAAAAAAAATATTAAAAATAGTTAATGATAAGAATATTAAAATTATTGATATGACAGCTGGTTGTGGAGGTAATTTAATATCATTTATGTTACATTTTAAATATGTTACTGGAGTTGAAATTGATAAAAATAGATATAATATGTTAAAACATAATATTCAACAATATAATCATAATTGTAAAATAAATGTAATTAATGATGATTGTTTAAATCAAATAAAAAATATTTATGATGTATTTTTTTTTGATCCCCCATGGGGAGGACCTAAATATAAAAAAGAAGATGATGTTAAATTATTTTTATCAAATATTGAATTAAAAAATATTTTAAAATTAATTGATAAAAATAAGTTAGTTGTATTAAAATTACCATTTAATTATGATTATATTTATATAGAAAAAGAGTATATTTTACTTGAAAATAATTTAATTAAAAATATAAGATTTATAATATTTTATACTTTATAATAAAATAATAGATAAGCATTTTTATTAATTAAATCATTCATTGAAGTTATTTTTGATACTGGATTACTATCATCATATTCATACCAACAATGATCTTTCATACTTTTAATTATTGATGTATAATGCCCAAAATTAATTGTATTAAAATTACCTAATGTATGATGAATATTAACACCAAATAATTTATATTTTGAAGATTTTTTATAAGGACTATTATCATCAATATATGAAGACATATCTAAATTTTCTACTGGATATGTAATCAAATTATTTAATTTTTGAGACATTATTCCATAATCATTCATTAAAAATCTTTTTATTTGAATAATTAAAATTTGTGGAGTTTTCCATAGTTTCATCTGTTTTATATGTCTATTTTTTAAATGACAAAAATCACATTTACTCATATTATCTTTATCTAATTTTTCTGGTGATAAATACATATTTATTAATTCTTCAAGTTTATATGATTTATATAAATCTTTTACTTTATCAACGATTGGTATTGATAAAGATAGTATCTGAAATATTTCAAAATTAGTTGAATTATTTCCACATATTGAACAATTAATGGTTGATTTTTGTAAACCAGTAAATAATTGTTTAATTGGTGATATTTCTTTTTTCATAAATTTATTCCAATATATAGTTGATAAAATATTCTCAATATTATCATTTACATGTTTATTATCTATATTATTAAATCCTTTTCTACCAGGTATAAATATTTTATTTATATAAACTTCTTCTTCTATATTTGTTATTAGAAAGTTTAAAAATTCTTGTGAATCTTGGTGTTGATTTTCACCCCAAATAAAATATTTATCTGAAATCGCTTTTCTAAAACTAGTTGGTTTTATTATAATATTATCATTTGTTAAACTTGTATAAAAAAGTTTAATCATATTAAATAATACCGTTTTATCTAATTCTTCCTTAGAATATTTAGAAATTAAAATTTTACGTATAACATCTGAAAGTAAATAATTTATAAATTGTGGTGTTTGTTGTAATATTGATAGAATAGAATTCATATAACATGTTACTGAATTAATATTATGAAATCTAGATACTCCGAAAGTTATTTCTTCTTCCATTAATTAATATAATTATATTATAAATTCTTTATATATCAATTTTTATTCTATATAATAATAATATGAAATTAGATTTAATGAAAATTAGTAATATAAAATCTATAAATCATCTAAAAAAATATACAATTAAGACACCAATATTTTTTAATAATTATTTATTTCATTATCTTATATTAACAAATAATTTAACTGGTTTAAAATTAAAAAATTATCCTATTTTTGAGTTAAATGATGAAAGTTTAAATGGATTTCATTTATCAGCAAAAATGAATAATTATAAAATACTAACTTATTTAATTAAAAAATATCCTGAATTTATTTATAATAAAAATGATATTAATGAAAATTTTATGCATTATTTACAACCAAATGATACACAATATTTAAAATTAATAAAGAAATATAAATTAGATTGGAATTATTTATTTACATCATATAATATGGATTTAGTATCACCTCTTGATTATTTATTTTTAAATGGTGATTATAAATTAATTGATAATATTTTAAATATTGTTAAATGTGATTTTGATAATTTTGAAGACGATCCTGTATATTTTAAATTATTTTTAAATGAAGAATTAAATGAAAAAAATATATTATTGTTATTAAAAAAAATATACAAACAGAATAAAAATATTTTTAAATTTACAGATAAAAATGGATATAATATTTTATATCCAATAGTTATAAATAATAAAATTAAAATATTAAAATATATTAGTCAGTTAGAGAATCATAAACTTTTACTTGATTTATATTCGCCTATTAATACAGATCATATATTTAAAATTGCATATGGTAGAGGAAATACAACAGGTAATTTTAAAATGGCAAATTATATTTTAGATAATATAATTAATACACATGATTTTAATGAAAGTGATATGAATGGTGATAATTTAGCACATTATATTTTAAATTATAGAGTAACAAAAAAATTTGGAAATTATGATATAGAATCTAAAATATTATCAAAATATAAATACTGGGACATGAAAAATGTTAATAAAGAAACACCAATAGATTATATAGTAAAATTAGACTATGAAAAATATAGTAAATTTTTAAAAGGAAATAAAATTAATAAAGATTATAATATTAAAAATATTACTAATAATAGTTGGAAAAAATTAATTGATAAATTAGAAAAATATAAAAATAATAATCAAGTCAATATGAAACAATATGCTTATTCACATAGTAATATGTTTCAAGCAAGATTTACAGATATTGGTATTTTTATGAAATATTTAAATAAAAAATATAAAAATTTATATGTTCCAAAAAATAAAGAAAAAATAGATGTTATTATTTATAATAATACAATTGAATATCCAGATAATTTATTAAAAAAATATAATAATTTTGCTTGGATTATTGTATGGAATGATAAAAATAATTATTATATTCATCCGCATTTAAATAAATTAATTAATGAAAATAAAAAAAAATATGATTATGCTATTTGTGCTTTAAGTTTAAGATTACCAAATGATGGTTTACATGCAGCTATGATATTATATGATTTTAAAAATAATATTGTTGAAAGATTTGAACCATATGGAAACACTAATTATTTAGATAAAGAAATAGACGATGTTTTATCAAAAGAATTAACATGGAATACAGATTTAAAATATTATGTTCCTGGCAGATATTTACCAGTTGCTGGTTTTCAAACTTTATCTGATGAAAATAATTTATTAAATCAAAAGTTAGGAGATTTTGGAGGATATTGTTTAGCATGGAGTTTATGGTATGTTGAACATAGATTAAATAATTCAGATGTTCAACCTAAAACATTAGTAAGAAAAACAATTAATCGATTTAATGGAATGATGTTAAAACCAAATGAATATATTCGTAATTATGCTAATTATGTTAATAAATATAGAGTGAAATGGTTAAAAGATATTGGTATTCCTGAAAATATTGTTTCAAATGAACATATATCACTAAAATATATTAACTTGATAAATCAAGCATTAATTAAAGAAAATGAAACAAAATAATTTAAATATCATCGATAAATTTGGAATCAAGCTCAACTGCTGTATTATCATCATATTCTTCTTGTCCTTCAAAACAAAAAGCTTCATCTTCTGATTCTTCTTCTTTTTCTTTTTCTTTTACCGATTTAAGACAACCTTCTTTTTCTAGAATTTTTCTCTCTTTTGATGTATATTTGTATACAATTTGATATTTACCAGTATCACTTTCAGTCAATGGTTCGATTAGTACGAGATCTCCACTACGAATTCGGGAACCTTTTTTCATATTACCGGATAATGACCCACATTTGACTTCATCCGTTTTGATGGATGTCACATTAAAGTGACAGTTTCCAAGAGCTTTATTTATTGTTCCATACAATTGGCCAATAGAATCATCTGTGTATTGGAAACCAGATTTATTTTCAAACTTACCTTTACGTGGCATTAATAGTTATTATATATGATTAATAACATTATAAATTTCAATTTTTTTATATATATATATATATGCTAACTATACAAAATACTCTTATTGTTTTCTTATTATTATTAAATATTATTTTTTCAGTATTTTTATATAAAAAAAATATAAAAAATGAAATTGAAAAAATTATTAATATTGAATCTCTTAAGAATTTATCTGATATTGCATCAAAATTAGTGAGTGGTGATGATATTACTATACCAGGTAAAGTAATTGCAACAAATGGTTTTCGTGCACTAGGTGGTACTATTCAAATAGATAAAGGTAACATTTTTACAAATGATGGTAATATTAGTACAGATAAAGGTAACATTTATACAAGTGATGGTGATATTGAGGTAGATAATGGTCATATTAGTTCAAAAAAAGGTAACATTTATGCAAATAATGGTTTTGTGTGGGCATCAAGGATAGGAACAGATCAGAATGGAGCTGCTTATAAAGGTATATGTCGTAGATTTACATTAGGTCAGACTTACCATAATGATAATGAGCAAGGTGATTGTTCATAATATAATAATAATATAAAATATAATTATTAATATAATGTTTTAAAATAATTTAAGAAGAACATGATTCACATATTTCATTATCTTCTTCTAAACGTTTTTGAATATTTGGATCAACTGTAAATTTAACAGCACCTGATGCTGCTTTAGATCTTAAATAATACATACCAGTTTTTAATCCATTTTTCCATCCCCACATATGACAACTTAATAGTTTTTTATAATCTGGAACAGGCATAAAAATATTCATACTTTGTGTTTGATCAACGAATGGTGCTCTTGCTACTGCTTGTTTAAGTACCCAAATTTGTTTAATTTCCCAAATTGTTTTATATAATTTTTTATAATATGTTGGGATATTTACTAAATTTTTAACACTACCATCACTAGCAATAATCATTTGTTTAGCATCTTTATTCCATTCCCCAATTGTAATTAAATCATTAACTAAATGTTTATTTACAAGTGGAAAGTCCCCTGCTAAAGTTCTACGAGTTAGAATATTATTAGTAAACCATTCAAAACATTCGTTATTTCCTAGAATCTGTGATGTGGATGCTGTTGGCATTAATGCTACTAATAATGAATTACGAACACCAAATTCTATAATTTTATCACGTAGTTCATCCCAATTATACATTTTACCTTTTACATTCCACATATCAAATTGAAATATTCCTTGACTAATTGGAGAACCTTCATAACTACTATAAGCACCATAACATTTATTAAGATTTTTTAATTCACGATTTATTAATCTTAATTTATGATAATATTCATTTTCTAAATTATTTGTTTCAATCGGTATTTTTTCATTTATAGGTGTAGTACCTTGAACAAAATAATCTTTATCATAATATTCTGGTAAACAATGACCGTTTTCTTTCATATGTTTAGCCATTTTATATCTTTCTGTTGCTTCATTATTACTAGCTGTAATAGATGCATGATAAATAGTTTCCATAATATTACTATTTACTTTGATTGCTTTTTCAGATTCATAACAAATTTTCATTTTAGCTAACACGTCTGCTAATCCTTGAATACCTAATCCAATAGGTCTATTACGCATATTACTACACTTTGTTTCTGGTGTAGGGTAATAATTTTTATCAATTACTTTATTAAGATTTGATGATGAAATATATGCTGTATTCCATAAAGATTCATAATCATATTTATCACCAGTATATTGAACCATATCTTCAAACCCACCAATATATTGTTTACCATAAAATATTTGTGGATATGTAAATGATCCAATGCTACATGATTCACCTTCACAATCTATATTTTTTTTAATATGTTTCATAGCATCCTCATCTATTTCTATTTTTTCTACAAATTTAAATCCTTTACTTTCCATATATATCTTACTCCATTTACAATATTTACAATTTTCTTTTGTATAAATTGTCCATGAACGATATGATTTAAATGGTGTTACAAATTGTGATAAAGCTATAGAACCAAGATTACATACAGCATGTTCTTCTTTATTAGAAACTTCTACAATTTCATTACACAAGTTTGAACTTTTAATAATACCAATATTTTTTTGATTAGATTTATGATTAACATGATCTTTATATGTAATATATGGTGTACCAGTTTCAAGTTGTGAATCCATTATTTTTTCCATTAATTCACGAGCTTGTAATTGTTTATTATATTTATTTTCTTCAACATATTTCCAATATAATTTTTTATATTCATCACCATATACTTCATTTAGTCCAGGACATTCATCTGGACACATTAAATACCATTTACCATCATTTTGAACTTGTTCCATAAATAGATCACTAACCCATAATGCAGTAAAAAGATCACGAGTACGTTCTGTTTCAGCACCAAAATTTTTTCGTAAATCTAAAAATTCTAAAATATCTGAATGATGTGGTTCAATATAAATTGCAATACTACCTTTTCTTTTTCCACCTCCTTGATCTACATATCTGGCTGTTTCATTAAATACACGTAACATAGGAATAATACCATTACTTGTACCATTTGTCCCTCTAATAACACTACCTTTACCTCTAATATTACTTACATGTAATCCAATACCACCGGCCCATTTAGAAATTTTAGCACAATTTTTAAGTGTATCATAAATACCAGTAATAGAATCATCAACAAATGGCATTAAAAAACAACTAGATAATTGGGGTCTACGCGTACCAGCATTAAAATTTGTAGGTGTTGCATGAATATATTTTTTAGTTGAAAGTTGTTCATAAGTATCTTTAATTAATTTAATATCATCCATACAAATAAAGCTAGCAACCCTTAAAAACATATCTTGAGGTCTTTCATAAATTTTACGTGTTTTAATATCTCTAATTAAATAGGCTCTTTCTAATGTTTTAAACCCAAAAAAATCAAATTCATAATCTCTACTATAATCAATTATATTTTCTAATTCAATTTTATTATTATTAACCCATTTAAGCCAAGATTGATCTAGTAAACTAGGATTTTTTTCATTAATCATATTCATTTTATCAACAAAACTATTAAGAGTTTTTTTATGTAAATTACTTACAGATATACGACCTGCAAGTTCACCATATAATGGATTTATAGTAATCATATTAATACAAATTTTAGCAGTTTCTGAATCTAATTCTTCAGTAGTAATACCTGAATAAATAGAACTAATAACTTTTTGTGCAATAATTGCTGAATCAAGTATTTCTCGTTCATCTTTTCTAATTTGTGAACAAATCCTTTTAGTAATTTTATTGAATTGAACACGTTCTTTCGTTCCGTTTCTTTTGACAACAAACATTGGAGTACTTAAATCTTGCATATTAAGTTAATAAAGATTCAAATTTTTTATATATTTTAAAGTTAAAATATATAAAAAATTAGTTTAAGAGATTAAAAATCTTCATCAGCCTCAAATATATTATCGCGACCTGTATTTAATACAGCAGCTTTTTGATATTGTGTTGGACGAGATTCAAAAAAATTAGTTTTACCTTCCATCGAAATACTTTCCATAAAATCAAATGGATTTTCTGTATTCCATATTTTATTATATCCGATTTGAACAAGTAGACGATCACCAACATATTCAATGTATTGACTCATAAGATCTTTATTCATACCAAGTAATGAACATGGTAAACTTTCACAAATAAATTCTTTTTCAATAGAAACTGCTTCTTGGAAAATATTATTAATAGTTGTTTCATCAATTGTAATACTACATTTATTTTTCATCATAATTGCAAAATCAGTATGCATACCTTCATCTCGAGCAATTAATTCATTACTGTCACATAGACCAGGCATAACATTTTGTTTTTTAAGCCAAAATATAGCAGCAAAACTACCAGAAAAAAATATTCCTTCAACACACGCAAAAGCAATAACACGTTGAACAAAAGGAGCATCACTACTAATCCATTTTATTGCCCAATCAGCTTTCTTTTTAATAGATGGAAAGTTTTCAACAGCATTTAATAATTGGTTTTTTTCTTCTTTGTCACGAACAATATTATCAATCATTAGTGAATATGTTTCACTGTGAATATTTTCCATCATAGCTTGAAATTGATAAGTAACTGTTGCTTCCATAATAGTTACTTCATTAATAAATCTTTCACCCAAATTCATATTGACAATAGTATCACTTGCTGCAAAAAATGCTAAAATCATTTTAATAAAGTATTGAGCGTCTGACGATAATTTTGTAAAGTCATCATAATCTTTACTAAAATCAATCTCTTCAGCTGTCCAAAATGCGGCCATCATTTTTTTATAAAAGTTCCATATTTGACCTTCTTTAATAGGATGAATTGTGAGACGTTCATTATTTTTATCAGTTACATATTCATAAGACATATTAATATTCATATATATACTAAAGTTATAATTTTATATATCAATTTTTTATATATTATTTTAAAAAAACATTATATATATATATATAATGTTTTTTTTTCCAATAGATAATTTACCTCCAGCTGTTAGAGAAAAATATATAAAAAATTTAATTGAAATAAATAAAAAAAATAAAGAAAATACTAAAAAACAGAAAGAGATTAATATGTATAAAAAAATTATTAACAATCCTCCAAAATCTTTATCACTTAAAAGTATGATGATATATTCTCATGCTTTTAGAAAATTAAAAAAATTAGAAAAATAATTTAACTATTTTTTAAATAAATATTTATTATTTTTAAGTAAGTCGGCAGATATTCTTTCTTCGGGATTGTATTTTAACATTGGGTCTAAAAAATGAATAATTTCTAATATTTCATTTTCATTTTCATTTTTATTTATTTTATTTAATTTTTCATACATATATTTATCTAATCTATATTTGTATTTGTATTCTTTATAATAATAATTAATAGATTGATAATTACCTTTAATTAAAATAAAATTATTATTAAATTTTTTACTATTAAGATAACTTTCATACATATATGGTATTCCAATTTTATCAGCTATACCATGTAACATATCTATTTCTGATCTATGAGAAAATAATGGACGTTTAGCCAATATTTCATATAATATACAACCAAGGCTCCATATATCAACTTTTGAATTAAAATTTATTCTATATAAAATTTCAGGAGCTCTATAATATCTTGATTGAATATATGGTGTTTTATTATTAAAAATTTTTAATTCATTTGTATAAAAAGATGATCCAAAATCTATTATTTTTATATTTTTATTTTTATCTATAACAATATTTTCTGGTTTTAAATCACAATGAACTAAATAATTATGTATATAACTTAATCCATTAATAATTTGATTAGAAATATATTTGAAATCAAAAATAGTTATATTATTATTATTATAATATTCAAGTAAATTATATTCAACTAATTCCATTATAATATAATATTTTAAATTATGATTAATATTACCAATTACTTTTATTATTGGATATTGATCATATATATTATTTGATTCTAATTGTTTTAATATTTTAAATTCATTTTTACCCCACTTGTTATACTTTATTTTATATTCTTTGGCAGCATATATATTATTTTTATATCTACATTTATAAACATTAGAGAAAGTTCCTTTGCCTAATGTTTCAATTAATGATATATCATTAAAATTAATATCTACCATAAATCTATAATCTAATAGATTATAGATTTATATTTCTAAATATATTTATATGAAACCAGAATTAGTTGAAAAAAAAATTTTAAAAAATTTAATAAAAAAGAAAAAAGGTAGTAATAAATATTTTAGTAAAGGGTATACTTCTTTTAAAAATATATTTGTTGATAATTGGTATATAATATTAATTTTAGGATTAATATGTTTACTATTATTTTTAAGATTTAAAGATACAAATGAAAAAAAACTAAAAGAACCAATAGAATATATTAAAGATGATAAAGATACTAATAAAGATAAAAAAAACGCATATGAAACTTTAGCAAATTCAAACAGTTACGAAAGTGATTATTATAGTATGTTACATAAAATTAGA
>JACKZZ010005586.1_pt1 | contig 18608 bp, 19 predicted proteins | sample 8027871 | NCBI WGS metagenome assembly JACKZZ01 (sample SAMN15724774, study PRJNA655200) | protist metagenome | isolation source: fluorescence activated cell sorting (FACS) single amplified genomes of... | place: USA: West Boothbay Harbor, Gulf of Maine | collected 2000-07-19
CCTCCGCTCCTGCTTCTACAAATGGATTTGAAGTTCTTCTTGTTGAAGTAGATCCTGCTCTCTTGTTGAAGGACAACGGCTTGCTGGTCGCCATTTGTGTGAACGACGAGGCGCCACCATCCTCCCCAGGCTCGGAAAATTCCGCATTTTCATCCAGAATCCCGACGCTTATGCAAAGAAAAAAGTGTTACAGTTACACATTTGTTGTCAATTCAGCAACACAAATCTATCTGCATGAGAAAGAAAACTTGCAATGCAGAAAGCGTACGGGAAAACACCTATGTATATGAAACGAGGCTGCCATGCATATCCGGCATGACAGAGCTTGTCTGTCTTGCTTGGCCTGCAACACAATGTGTAACTGTAACACTTTTTTCTCGCGATAACGCTGCTGGAGGTACTACTACCGCTGCTGAAAAAGTCCTCCTCATGTGGGACAGGATCAGGATCACCCTCATCTCCTTCCTGTTCAGCATAAAGCAACTCCTCGAGGTTGTCTTCCACTGTCAGCGAATCGAGCTCGTTGTTCTTAAGGTCGTTCAGCTGGATTGCAGCTTGATCTGCGAGGACCTCTCCTTCCTCGTTCTCCTCCTGCGCAAGTAGAGCTGCACTAGTACTGCCCTCGCCAAGACTTATTGCAGAAGATGCTCTACTAGTGGCGAATAGATCAGCACCAGCAGGCCCTGCTGGCAAATCCTCTTCAACAATACTACTCTGGTCGTCAGAAGGGGCAATAGCTTCATCCTGCCCTGCACCGCCAACGTCAAGGGCCGCGGCAAGGAGGAGGTTTTTTACTTGTAGTTGTGCTTCTAGCGCCGAAAGGCTACTAGTCGAGAGAAGGAGCCGTGGCAGGGACGAGAGAACTGGCATGGTAGCCACAAAGAGCTTCCGGCTTGTTGCACACCGCCTCCGACGTCTCATCTTGAAGATTTCAACATGTTGATGAAACTCATTTACTTTCGTCAAGAACTACCTGATGCTTCGTACCACATTGGCTTCGCAACTAGTTTGATCGCTACTTAGATAGAAGAAGACATCTAGCGCTGCTAGCTGCAAGAGCTGCTAAGTACTACCGCGGTCACCATCATTCTACAAGTCAACAGCACAGAAATTACACCGAGCGAAATATCAAACGACGAAGGGGCGAATTTTGCAGCACCTACTTAGCAACGATTTTATTGCTACTTCGTACAAGTGTATATCCGAATTGCGATTTTCCGATCGTGTCTGGATAAGTACTTCCCTCTGCTATTTCGCTCCACACAACAAGTTTGTGGCGATTTGCACATGCAGGGACGATTTGATATGCGTGCCGACGATGAGTCATGACAGTGTTTCGTATAAGTAGTTTTTGTGCAGCTCTAAATGACGATAAAGGTGTTGAAGACGATTCACCATGCTTGCAGAAAGTGAAAGACGTAATCCACCACTTTTTCCCCCAAAAGAAGAACACCTCCTTCTACACCTTCGAGAGGACGTCGTATTGCAGCACTGAAAATAACCCGCTGCAGGACCACAGTGGTGTTCTTGAGAGGGAAAATTTATTGTCGCTTGCTTCGAGAATCTTTTATCACTTTGGACATTTAAGTATTTCTTCGTGTATAGATAAATTGATGTCGGCTAAAATGTTTATCGAGATGCTCGATTTTTATTTGTCTTTCATCAATAGTTTTCTTCACATGTAGTTGCCATCAGCACGTTCCAGATTCACATTTTGTGGTCCACTGCGACTACTTGCGGCTCGCCGAAATCAAATCCATTCGGCTTCTATAATCCATTCGTTCTTTTGATGAAAATCCTTGTCGCCTCCGATACCGATTTTCCAGACGCTAATATGCGGAGTCGCGGTTGTTTCTCCGCGGTCGCATAGCACTCGCGTCGCAGTTTCGTCTTGCATTTTGCCGTCGCCAGTCCGTAGTCGTAGTCGCTAACTACACCGATGTGAAAATATTCGTTGGCGCTTCGCTCTAGGAATCTTATCAAAGCGCCGTCGCTAGATTTTTTAGGTGCGTTTGAAATTATACTCGTTTTTCAATACACTGCCGGTGCAGCGGCCACCACTTCCTTAAGTGGGCAGACTACTGTATCTGCTGTAAACTTATTTGCCTCTTACGAATAAACAAGAATTCCTCTTGTTCTTCTGTGTAAACTATTTACTGTAAACTTTTCTGGAGAATTTTTACCCGGAAATACAAATCCGGCTTCTCTACAACTTCTTTGTCTGATTCTGTATTTCGTCGCTGTGCTTGTCATCTACTAGACAGCACGTATTATCTGATTCTGATTGAACTCTGTTGATTTTTGAAAGACTGGTAAAATGTTAAAAACGAGTATTGATTCTTAACTGGTCTTGTAAAAGTAGTAGTTGTAAAAATGTTTCATCATTAGCTTTGGAGCTTGGCGAGCCCGAGGTGGGTGGTACAGGAGTGGTTTTATTGAGGTGTTTATCAATATTGACTTGGTGACTTTTTGTATTTTCGATTCACAATTTCTGTCGACTGGGATTTTTACCTTCCAGCCCGACTGGAGGCGCTAGGCGAAGGGCTTTTCCACATGTAGTTTTCCTCCTGTGATCGCTACGCATGCCGGTTCAGGAGCTGGACAAACCTGGAAGAATTTTTCATCATGTAAAAAAAAACCTTGTGATGCGGCGCAAGTTCGACGGGAAAGAAATCCTCCGTGGTCACATCGAGCGCAAAAATCCGCACCAGCATGCATTTCATGCATCACAGACAAATCACGAATGTTGAACATCATTCAACATTAAAAAAGTACTCTCGATATAAATCCTGGTGCTCCGCGCCGAAAATCCTTTGCGCCTCGTCCAGGGTTATGGATGGCAAATATGTCTGGGTTGGAATAAAGATGCAAGGTTTGTCATGCACACTTTGCGTCACTCCTGATGTCTGAAATGCATGCCCTAGCATCACAGATTCAGATTCTGCGAGGCGCTCCTGATGCCTATACCGCATGAGAAGTGCCCTTTCGCCGTGGCAAAAACTGGACCTCTTTTGCTGTCCATGCAATACAGATTTTTGTAGAATCCACGTGCAGCATCACAAGTTCCATCCTTCCAGACCCAGACATATTTGCAATGCATAAGTGTCTCGTCTCGCGTCTGCTGGTGGTTGTTCAGTCGTTTTATGTTCGCGAGGAAGGAGTTAAAGGCCTCGTAGCTCATATCCTGAGTAAAAACGTCCCCACACCAGAGTCAGGATGGGGATTTTGCAACACAAACCTAGGAGTTTTGGGAGTCACGCATGACAAGTTGCACTCCGCAGTGTAGGGCAGGTTAGCAAGTGCAGCCGCATCGCAGACCCATCTGCTCATCCTGTTCACAGCATCACAAATTCCAGAACACGACTGCAAATGGCTTTCATGGGGATGCGCATTACAAGTCTTCCTGCCTTTCCCTTTGCAAATCTGCATTACAACTCTGGTGTGGGGACGTTTTTACTCAGGATAGCTCAACCTGGCCCTCGCGTTGCGGAAAAATTGCTTCCCGTCCACGCCGCTAGCGGGGGAGCCGACGCCCTCCATATTTATCTGCTGCTGGAGCTGGCTATCCTATGCAAAAACGTCCCCAACCAAGAGTCAAACTAACTGGGGAATCTGCTACACAAAACAACAAAAGTTATTTGGATATCTGGCATGACAAGTTTGGGTCTTTAGTGCAGCAGTCGTGGTTGGCTAGTAGCGGCGTCACATCACAAATCTACTAGCGTATTATGCTCCTTAGAGCATGACAAAGTCATAAACAGCATGAGAAACTGCTAGCTCGTTATTGGGTCTGCGCATGAAATATAATCTGGGTATTAGCAAATACGCATGACAAGTCCGGGGTGGCGACTCTTCTACTCAGGATACTGGCCGCTCGGCTGCGCACCACCGCCCTGGGCGTTCGACCCGCCGGGGTAGGAAGAGCGGAGGACTGTGAAGAGATCGGTAAAGGTAATTCTAATTGCACAAGCACAATTGCATGACAGATCCCTCATGGGATGTGGGATTCTGCATCACGAATTTATTTGCTGTTGACCCCCGTTTGCTATGCATGCAAAATGGCAACACAAATTCTACTACCGTTCTGTGGGCTACCATCTTGCCTTGGGTATGGGACGCCCGTCACGCTCGCGGCGGTTAATGGCACTGCACTTCTCAGTATGCATTGCAAAAATGTCTGGGTCTGGAAAGTTGCGAGATTTGTTATGCTAGTCTGGCATGACTCTCAACTCTGTGTTGCGTCACCACAAAGAGCTCCTTCTGCTTGTTATGCAAAAACGCAGTTTCTCTTGCGGAGTACGCAACTCAGAACAACGGAAAAACTTGTCATGCTTGGCAGCGCATTACAGTGTGCTTACTATTCCCTTTCTTGCTTCACAAGTTTCCAGACCCAGACATATTTGCATTTCATACTCAGGTACTCTTCTGACATTAACCTGTGTCGTGAGTCGTGTGTGGTATATTTTTGTTATAGCGATTTTTGCATCAGAAATTGTTGCATGGGCATGCCCATCTCATGTAGTACTGACAGCATCACAAATCAGTTGACTGGTCTTCTAGCATGACATTGACATCAAAAAATAAAAATCCGTATTATATATACAGTGAGCTTGCGTCCTCTACTGCTTGCTGTTCCACGTCTGACAAACTTGCCATGAGTGTTTTTTTCAGGTCGTCTAGTCTGCTAACCTGCTTCTTCAACGCTTGTACTGTTCGAAACAGTTCCTGTTTATTTTGTAATTGAAAATTTACGTGGAGCGTACGAAACATGACAAAACCCTGTGCATACAACAAGAAACACCGCATGACAAATAACGCAAACTACATTTTCATATACGCATCACAAATCGCACCGAGTCAAGCACTCGTTGCATCAGAAGTTGGCACAAAAAATTTCTTGATTAGTAAGTACCTTATTTTCCTCGCCTAGCTGCTGTGTCCTCTGGTGGCTTTCTATCAATTCGACCTGGCTTATGCAACCGGAAAAATTTCCCATACTTGCTGCACCAATCTGAATCTTCTGTAATGCGGAGCAAGGTATGTGAAAGAACCAAAGCCTACTTAATTCTGAAAGAACGTACAGCATGAAAAGCAGATCCTTGTGCTTTTCTATGGTACTCGTAGTCGTACTTTCATACACAGTTGCAAGCATTACAGAAGATGATACATGCAAGCACAAATTTTTCATCCCAGTTTGATAGCTAAACTTGAGTTTTTTTTCTGTAGCACCGTGACTTGCTGCGTCTTCTCTTCGTTGGTTAGTCGCTGTTACGATTGGTTGAGTTGTTGTTGGCACGAGCCCAAATAAGCAGCATTCCAAGCGAAACACCTACCATTTTTTCACCTGCAACAAGTGCAACGGCTTGGATTCCCATCGTGATTTGGTTAGTAGGTGGATCCCTTCGGAACGCAGAAAATAGAAGAAAGGGATAGCATAAGAGGCGTCTTTGGTGTGTGTGTTGTGTAAAGTGTGGAGGAAGTTGGTTTCCTTGCTTGAATTGCGAAACGCGAAAAGCGAAAAAAATACAAAGCCGATCCATAACAGAACTCACACAGTAAGCAAAGAGAAGGGGGAGGCGGCTCCAGAAATGCGAAACACGAAAAACGAAAAGAGCCCCAAGACAATGAATATAGTAGGCAGAGAGACAGCGGAAGCGGCCCACGAAAAGCGAAGCGCGAAGAAAACGACCGGGGAAATAATCAGCAGAAGAGGTAGAGAGAAGCGAAGGCCGACCCCGAAATGCGAAACGCGAAAAGCGAGCCCAGCCGTTTGGCTTTGTTCTGCCTTTTTTTTCATCACAACGAACCCCCCTCCTTGCTTTGAATGGTATGCACACAGCCCCGCGCGTTTTTTTTCAATAGCGACGCGAGCGATCTTGGCGAAGCTCCGCACTTCATACGTTGCGCAGCTATTTTGCAAAGGAAAGCAAAAGGGAAGGCGTCCAATTCGTGGAGGCCCAGGCCCCGAGGGCGTTTTTGCTTGCTCGGTCTCAATATTGTCGCGAGGGATGTTGCCCGCCCGTGCGCCCGCAACAGATCGACGCGGCCCCCGCCCGCGAGGGGCTGCGCCGTCATCAGCAGAGCCAGTCTAGCAACATAACGCAAGCTAACAACTAACAAGCGCCGGGCCGGCGCGATCTTCGACAGGATACACCGAAAGGGCGCGCACGCTACAAACATGCCGCGCGCACTACAAGCGCGCGCATACGGGGGGTCTGGGGCGCCCGGGGGCCGGTGTAGCGCATTTCCCCAGGGTGGCGCCGCGCGCCCATGTGGGGGGCGGGCCCCACCTCCGGCCGGGGCAGATCGGCGGCTGGATGGCATCGGGCCCCACTCGGCAAACCCAGGCTGGCCAGTGCGGACCGCCGGCGCGACCGCGAGCGCTTTCAGGGGCCGCATTTTGCTCCGCGGGCGGATTCTCGCTGAGAGAAGGGCTAGGCCTGTTGCCATGGGCAAAACCTTTGCAACGCCATCGCTTTCCAGCTCGATGGCGCTCAGGGATTTGCGTTGCATTTTTCTACCGATGGGAGGCCTGCGCTTTTTTCTTCGAACCACGAGAGGGCTTTCGCTTCAGTAATCCGCCTGCGCTTTTGGATGGTTGGGCTTGCTGCGGTGAACAGGGTCGCCTCCTTCTCGTCATTAATTTTTTGCGCGCAATGAATCGCGTGGGTTTGTTTGCATTTGCTTCCATTGGTGGAGAAAAGTGCGCGCGCTTTCATTCTCGAGCCACGAGCGAGCTGCCAGCCTGATTTACTTCGCCGGCGCTCTTAGGTGGAATCTGTTGCGATGGCCCTGGTCTCCTCGCGAAACCCTCGCAACTTTGTGCTGCCGCCCGCGCCTCGAACACGGTGGGGGCGGGGCTTGGCGCCGGCGGCCCTCAGGGGCGGGCGCCCATCGCTGCGCCCTGCTACATTGGTGCGCCCGCCGGGAAGTTTCTCGCGATATTCATTTCGCCACACACACACACAAACAGAAGCGCCCCCACGCGAATGCCCAGCGTTTTCGTTTCGGGCCTACGCAACAGGGTGCCAGCCCCGCCCTAGGCTGCGGCTGGTGCGACCGACCAAGGGCCCGCCGCGCCATTTGGCGCGGCATGGGCCCAGCGCTGCGACTGGGATCCATGCCTCCGCTTTCCGCGCGCCCCCCGCCCCGGCCTCTCGCCCGGCCAAAACAAAGACAGGCGGGCGGGACGGTGGTCCACGTCGATCTGTTGTGCTTGGGCGCACGGGCGAGCCGCGTGCCTAGCGACAACGCCAAGACCAAGAGCCACCCCCCCCGGGTCCCCGGCCTCCTAGAACTGGACGCGCCCCCATGCGCATACAAACTATAACTAGCCCCGCAGGATATTAAGTGTGGGGATCGTGGATGTCGCTAGTGCGGAAGGGAAGGAGAGACAACGTCGGAGGCGGCGCCGAGCGTCGCCAATGTCTCTACTTAGTAAGAGGCGAAGGGCCTGCCTTCTTTCCTCACCGCTTTTCGCGGGCGCTTCGTGTTGCTTTCTCTCTTCTTACTCTACTCATTATCAGGGAGCCCACCCCGGTCGCTTTGTTGTTTTTCGCGCTTCGCATTTCGGAGGCGCTTCCGCTGTCTCTCTTCCTGCCCTACTGAGTAGCCACGGCCCCCCTTTTGGCTTTTCGCGTTTCGCATTTCGGAGGCGCTTCCGCTCTCTCTCTTCCTACTCTATTAATTGCCCACGGCCCCCCTTTGGTTTTTCGCTTTTCGCGTTTCGCATTTCGGAGGCGCTTCCGCTGTCTCTCTCTTCTTACTCTCCGAGTTCTCTATTGCCTTACTTTGGTTTTTCGATCGCTTTTCGCGTTTCGCATTTCGGAAGCGCTTCCGCTCCCTCTATAGTTAACTGGACAGATCTGCAATCTCTTTTAGGAAATTAGGTGAATCACGGTGGTGCTCTGCTTATTTGGGCCCCTCCCTTGTTGTTGTAACTTTGTCATGCAATATTTGTATTATATCTTCTCCTTCCGATGATCTGATGCATCAGATGCATGCCAAATTCTTCATGCAGCGAAACACTAGTAAACTTGTTCAGTACTTGTACTTACCAGTGCTCTTATTTCCTGCTCCAGCCCGTGGATTTTGTTTTTGAACGCATTGTCTATGATCCTGAACCCCAGCTTATCATTTGCAAAAACGTCCCCACCTCAGAGTTGTGATGCAGATTTGCAATGACAGGAATCGATTTGTAATGCGCATCTCCATGAGAGGCGTTTCTAGTCGTATTTTGGCAACACTTGTAGTGCTGTAACCAGGATAAGCAGACGGATTTGTGATCCACGTTTGTCCTTGCTAGCCTGCACTACAGTAGGGACTGCAACTTGTGATGCGTGAGTCCCAAGACTTCTAGGTTTGTGTTGCAAAATCCGCATCTTGACTCTGGTGTGGGGATGTTTTTCAATACGATACAGCTGCAGCTGCTCCTCATGCTGCTCTGGGAGCCAGGTCATCTCCCCCTCTCGTGAGGCCATCTTGCACTACAGCACCACAAGCAGTCGTGCTTCAAACTGTAACCTCTAAAATAATCTTCCCAAAACTCAACTTTTTTTACGTTCCTGAAAAGGTCGAAATTGCAAAGTTATTGGGTAGCTCTTGCTTCATCTCACTCTCAAAATATAAAAATCTGGCGCGTATGTTACTTAGTCTTAAATCAGACAGGATGAAACAAAATGGCCTCATCTTGGGCAACCAAGAAGACCTCTGACAACTCTGTTGTGGCTCTAGTGTAGAAGTGGTCTCTACATTTCTTTCTAGAAAAAGTTTTGCTCCACCTCACTAACTCGACAAGACCTCAGCGCGCCACTGTGAGAGAAATGGATATGCAGCACCATGCTGTGAATTATAGTTCGCATGTCTACTGTCTACACCGGATTGAATGCAGCTCTGGCCGTGCTTATCTTCATTCAAGAAAACATCAACACTAGTGCAGTTGTGACAGAAATCTTTCTGCTCTGTCCTGCTTTCTCAACTCAGTAGACTAGTGTCATGGACATCAACGACGAGAAGGAGCAGTGCCAGTGGAGGGCAAGGGCATATTATCGCTCGGCGCGCTGCAAGATAAGATTTCACTTCTATCGCAAGCCAGTTGAAGATCATGATGAAATTTTTGCGCCGCTGCAAAAACCACAGAACAGCATCGGGTCTGCTCTTCTTTATTTGGGTGCGCACACAACAGTAGATGAACAAGTCTGTATTAGTTGACAAAATTTCATATCAGTATAGTGCCAAGCTCAAGAAGTTGTGCTGGTTGTCAAGTTCATTCGGTCAAAAAAATCAAGGAAATTAAACAATTATTTTTGCAACAGTCAGAAGCTGAAGCCTGCAGTGAGAGGACAATTTTCGTACAATAACCTTGTTCCACCGGGGACAACATCTAGCGCCAAAACCAAACTCTCTGGACAATCAAGCTCCGCTGCAACAATTTTGTACCAAATAACAAGCTCTCGGTCCCTATTTCATGGCCGCTGCTGTAGTTGTGCAGCCTATTTTCTCTTCTACACGTACCTAGTTTTCGTTCTAGTTCTACTTCTAGGGAGAAGCAGGATAGAACTACTTTCTCTAGCTTCTGTTTACAATTTCATCAAGGTAGTTGCTTGCCATGAGTTGTTTCCGGTGCTTGTTGTAACAAGTTCTTTTACCGCCACTGCGATCGTAGGAAAAGTAAACAACGGTCTGTGCCGCTTCTGCGAAATGTGATAAAAAACGCGAGCAACCTTATTCTTCGTGCCTGTTGCTGTTATTGCAATTCCAATTTTGTCAATTTGAACGAAAGTGTGAAGTTTGTCAAAGTGAACGAAAACAGGTGGTGACAGACTCAAACAAGTGAAAAAAACAAAGCAAAAAAGCGTGGTGCACCATAGATCTATCTTCCATAACGACCCTTCAGAACTACCCTTCAAGATAACAAGAACGCAACGGCATCTTCCCCTGCAATTTGTGCGAGGGAGGGTGTTAAAAGCAAACAAAACTGTAAAGAATAAGAAATAAATTCATAAGTATATTAGCACTGAGCAAAAATAACAGTTCGAGCGAAAGCGATAGCGAACAGAGTACTGCTGGAGCTACAAGCTGTCCATTGTACGAAGGAATTGAAAATCTGAACTTCAAACGCACTCCCTTTGAAGCCTACAACCTATCAGCACTACCGACGTAGAGAAGAGAAGCATTCAAACAGAAACGAACCAACAGAAAACTCTGCGTTTGACGTAGTGACACCCGGTAATATTCAAGCAGGCCTGCTATGCGCAGCCTGATTTGCAGGTTATGATTTTTCTTGGTGGATTTAGAAGCGCACTAATATTTTTAAACCCGCCGTGCTACAACTGATAGTTAGATTCCAAAGAAACTCATGATCTAGAAGGAAACTGATTCACAAGTTCGCTTGCTCCCGTGGCGGCAGGAGAATGGTGAGCCATATTAGCTTCTGTCTTGACCCGGCTGGGGGCCGCGGTTTAGAGAAGATGTTGAAACTAGTTCTACTACAACTGAGAGGTCGCTGATAGTACATCTGAAACTGGTTGTCGCCTGCAACTAGTAGATCTTTTTTCTAGAGGTCATAACTTGTCGCTTTGTTTCTGACCATAAGCTTGGATAAAGCTGACGTCCTCTTGACACATCAACAAGGCTCGTGTACTTCCCAGTATTAAATAATAGAACTACGGTGTAGTCCTCTCGGTCCTCCCATTATTTCCTTTGCTTGTGAGTCCGTTTCCAAAACTTCTCGACGTGGTGTCTAGAATTTTCCTATCTTCTGGGTTAGTAAGTAGTACCACTTCTATCTCGACGCGCTCTACTACTACTTATCTGGTATAAGAATTTTCTGGGGGATTTTTCATCTTCTCGTCCTCCCGACACACAGCTGCAAGAACGCTTTTGCGGTCAAAACCAGGTATTAAAGAGGTGACACAGCACGACATCTGACAAGATTGGCTAATCCGGTCACGTCAGGTGACGGAGTTTTTAAGTAGTGTCAGATGTATGCCATGTTGCCTCACGTCGACCTTGGTAAAATAGTTTCGAGCGCGTGCCTGTGGTCGTCACGTCGTTGAAGCAGCGAGTGCCACAGTTGATCTAGAATCTCCAAACTCATTATTTACGACAGCTATAGTTCTTCATCGCCTTCGAAACTACTTAGGTATGTTCTGTACTGAGGGTGTTAAACTCAGTACTAGTACAACTTGCTTTGTCGCTTGGGTTCTTTTCCAAAAGCTACCTCGCGTCTATTTGAAGACGAGAAGCCACTTTGTGCTGTTGTTCTATGGTCATTGATAATCTTCGCCACTTTTATCGTCAAGAACCATAGAGCAGCTGCGTATTGGAAATCTTAGAAATTCACTTGCATTACAGCGGCAATCATCGTAGTTTTTACTTCGAAATCTTACACAAGAAATAACAGGGTCGTAAAGCAGCACCGCTTCACAACTGTTGGGAGTAGCTTGCGAGTGGAAATTGTGCAATAGCGAAGCGCTTCTTTGCGTCCAATCTTCCCCTTAGTACAGCATGAAATAAAGTAGGCGACTCCAGCACTTTCTTGGATGCTACTAGGTACGATCATATTTTTTTATCGCCACACAGCACAGTTGCACTTACATAATTGAAATGCGCTACTTCACAACCTAGATCCGAAATCTGCTGCGAGACAAGTGGCCTTCTTTTTTGAGCGGTTAGAAAAAAAGTTCAATAAAGCAGGCAACGAAGAAAATTATTCAAGGTTGCACGAAGTCATCTGCAATCGACAGAAGTGCAGAGCAACGCGCAAAAGTCCTTTGCGGGGTTGTCCTTGCGAGCGACCATCTGCAGGCACGGTTGGGGTAGATTTTCTAGATGCTGATGCTAAAAAGTCTAGGAAATGCTTCTACCAGCAAAATTATGAGATGAGGAAACTACTTTTATTCACGACACCGGTGCTTTGGTTGATTTGCTCGAGTTGTTGATGGGGTCTTTATTATCAACACCATCAGCAGTCGTGTCATTCTCATTCCATTATATCAACAGTGTAAAACAAATTCGGGATCAACAACAGTTCCTGGGGGTCGTGGTTAAGTACTTCTTACAACACCTTTTAGACTTCAGATTTCTACTAGGGGTACTAGTTCGTTGCAAGACCAAGAGCAAAATTTCCTACGACATTACACGCAAATTTAAGTTGTGAGCAAAAATGCAGTATCGCGGCGTGTGACGTCGAATCGTTGATCAGCGCGCGGCAGATCCAGATGCAGATCTTCTTCACGAATGATATATAAATCGGAGATCTACTCAAACCATCTCCTGCCGAACGTCCTGCATCTTGATCGCATTCCTGTTCTCCCTTGCACCCGCAGCTCTAGTTGTACTTCCCGTGGAATTATTATTTCCACCAAAAAACCCGCCAACCCACTGCGTCGCCGTTCCGAACCAGTTTTGCGCCCCCGCAGGGAGGTGGTCGACTTCTCGCTGATAGAAGTTGTTCTGTTGCTGGTTCATAGTATTACTTCTACCGCCGTTATTACTCCACTTCCGATGGAAGTTCTGCCGCATTCGCCAGTACTGCTCCTTGACGTATTCACTGCCATTTTCCACCTGTAATTTCGCGTCGTCCACAACCTCACTCCACATCGTATCCCGTTTCGTCGATTTCGTCCAGATTTGCCGCGGCTCCTCCGGCCGGGTTTCCTCCGGGGGGAACAGTTGCGTCGTGTTTTCCGGATCCAGATTTTCAACATCCTCAAACGTCAGTGGCGGGATTTGCCGCGGGGATTTTGTTCCTGCTATCACGAGAAAAAAGTGTTACAGTTACACATTTGTTGGAGTTTCTGCATCACAAATTTTCTCTGTGTGGCGGAGAAAACTTGTAATGCGAAGATCATAAGGGAAAACAGGAAGGAAAAGAGGCTCGGAAGCATTTCCTGCATGAGAAAGGTTGTCTCTGTTGCCAGTCTTGCATGACAATGTGTAACTGTAACACTTTTTTCTCGTGATACCTGCCGGATGAAAACTACCTTCGTTCAAATTTCTGGTCGTGTTCTTATATCACAGGAAAAAGTGTAGACGTAGACGGTTTTAAGAAAATGCAACAAAAAAATTTTGTGTGCACCCTAGGGCATATCACGAATGCCATAAAAGCACGTGCTCACATGGCTAGCTATTGCGGGACTCCTTTGTAGCTTCATTCATTTCCGCTAGCTAGTGCAAAAGGTCTGAGCGCCGTCCTGCGGATCCATCAAGTGCCGCTCGAGGAGACCCGTCTGGACAGCCACTGTTCCTGGCCCGGGGTCGTAACGCCCCAGAAACAGGTCGGCTGGGTGGGGTCTGCAACTTTCCGGCTGGGAGTCAGGCAAAAAAGCCGCATCGTCGAAAAACCGTCTACATCGCATCTAGACTGCGTGCTATGGTCGACTCAGCCCTTCCAAAACGGGGTCCCGGGATTGGCGACCCTTTTGGAGCCCCTGAGTCGACCATAGCACGCAGTCTAGATGCAATGTAGACGGTTTTTCTGGGTTTTTTTGTTGGTCAGGGCCACTTTTTGAGCGGGTGGCGAGCGTCTGGGTGGCGGTGGCGGAGTCGGAAGAGGGGGAGGACGCAGCGGAAACGCGGCAGTTTGCACGATGCGATCGTCATTTCCGGGTCCCCTACTCATGCAAAGTTTTTCAACGTTGCGACCGGGTCCAGGAGGCGGCACCGACGTGGAGGCGAAACAGCGTCAAGTTGCACAGTTTGCCTTCCGTGGCTGGCGACCTTTCACACTAGTTATCTAAATTCAATGCAGCTACATTGGAGTCCCACGGTAGCTAAGCTCATGACCTCCTTGATTTACACCTATTCAAAATTCCTACAGGGCACGTAAAAATTTTTTTTTCGAAAAATTGAAAAACCGTCTACGTCTACATTTTTTCTTGTGATATCTTAGGGGATTTGCCTGCCGGATGAAAACTACCTTCGTTCAAATTTCTGGTCGTGTTCTTAGGGGTTGTGTTCATGATCGGAGACCTCTGCGGGTGCTGTTTACTGCTATCATGATCCACCGCGTGATCAACATTATTTTCATTTCTCGGACGTTGCAGATTCGGAGTCGCTCTGACATGATGGTGTTGTTGTTCGGAAAAAGACCGTTGCTTCAAGGTATTTATTTCGTCCTCGTTATGTTGACCGGCTGTTTCACCACCTCCGAAAAACGCGTTGCTCTTTTCATTTTCCTCGGCAATCTCCGTCATGCGCAAAAAATTGCTGTCACGTGGTCCTGCCCTTTCCTTCATGGTTGTTGAACTTGCAACCGACGGTCTGCTGCACAACTCCTCGTGATCTTCGACATGAAGATCATTTTCATCTCGTCGTCCCATGAAGAAAGCCCCTTGATCTTCTACTCCCTCCCCGTCGTTATTTCGGCCACATTTCGGACTCCGCACCAACCCGAGCAGCGCCGTTTTCTCGTACTGCCGCTTTTCCTCTTCGGTCATCTGCAAAAATTCCTGTTTTGTGGGAGGGAGGATGCGTGGCGTCCGGAGGTCTTCCCTCCGCACGCGTTTCTGCCAAACCTCCGCCACCGCGATGCTCTTGCGACGCGAGGGATTACTATTTTCTTTCGGACTCGTAGAAGTAGACACTGTGGGGGCTTCTGAATTCAGATTTTTATTTTCCTCTGCATTGGTTTCGTCGTCGCCGCTGGAGGAGCTGCTCTGCTGGTCGATGTTCTTCACGCGATTTTTCCTTCTGTTCGTCGTGCCATCTTGATTTCCTCGTGTTGGACTGCTAGTAGAAGTCGTAGTTGTATTATCCCCCACCGGTGCGGAGAATTGTCGGAGCGGCGGGATCGTACGCCTGTTCAACTCATGTCTCATCTTTTTCGCATACAGATTTCGACGGCGTCCATTCGGAGTTCTGGCAGTTTCATCATCCTCACAAGCCGAGTCTTCCATTCCGGCATCCACTTGCGGATCTTCGCCGACCACAATGACTTCCCCATCGTCGTTGAAACCGGGCAGCGTGGCCGCGGCTGTTTTACTACTTCCGTTATAATTTCGGTTGTAATTGTTGTTCAGATTCACCGCCGATCTCCGGCCGCCGGTTGAAACTGGAAGATCCTTCCGCGAAGATGCGTTGTCATAGTTGTTCCTCACACTTTCTTCTTCCATCATCCTGTTTTTTCCGTTCACGTTCACCCCGGCGAGGGTTGTACTAGCTCCTGGTCCTGCTGCTCTACTCGGAACTTCCTGCAAAATCTCCGGGTATTCCCGCTGTAGTTCCGGCGAATCCTCGTGGTGCATGTCGTGCAACACACGCAATTCGCTCAGCCTTTGCTGTATGCATTGCAAATCTGTGATGCGAAATTTGAAGAACACAACGAGATCTGTCATGCACGAGTGCGATGCTGGAAGCTAGTTGCAACTACACCAGTTTGTCATGCAAAACACGTATAATTTCTATCCGAAAAATTTGTGATGCGTCAATGCCGTACAAAAGATCGCTCTGTCATGCAACACGCAGCAACACAAAAATTTGCATTTGATATGCTGGACCAACGGGCAGTCTTCCCGGACCGGGAAGTGCAGTCCATCCCCCAGGTATCGCGAGAACAAAACCGTGTAAGTGTAGCATTGTCTTGCAGATGTTGCACTACAGTTACACTTGTCATGCCGGATATGCATCAGAGGCTACTTTAATATGTGTTTTCGCATACTAGCTACGCATGACAGGTTCTCTTCTGTCATGCAAACCAAATCTGTGATGCTGTTCCTGCAAAAAAGTTACACTGACGCAGTTTTTTTCTTGGATACCAGGCCACCGTCGATGGGGAGCAGCCAGAGGAAGGGGTTGTTGCCCATCACAGTCTTCAGGTTGTGGTACAAATTGATGTCGTACATTGAACGCGCCTCGTACGTCGGCGGTTTTGCTTGATGCTTAGTGGTTGCACTTGAACTAGATCCTGCTCCTGTTGCGGTCGTCCCCACTCCGCCAACGAGTCCCAACTGCTGCTTCACGGAATACGGTAAGAGGAAGCAGACGCTGCCCGCGACCGTTAGAAAAGAGGAAGACAGGGAAGAAAGGCCGGAATTGCTATTAGCACCAGGCTCTTGTTTTGATGATGATGTCGTTTGTTGATGTTCCGCTAGCAGTGCTTTGTTCTTTGCGTTCTGCGCGCTGTCCTGCAAAGTTGTGGCGGAATTATTGTCACCACCAGCATGATTCGTGGTACTATCTTCCACGGTCTGCTGCTTCTTTTCGCAGAACTCTATGCAATGTAAATTTCCCGCACATGTACAAAATGCATGACAAATTTTGCTAACTTGCAGTGTACAACTTGTCATGCTAGACTAGGATTGAAGGCAAGTTTTGTCATGCAGAGACAGCATTTGTACGTCGTGTACAGGAAATTTACTGTGGATACACTCGATGGTCGTTAAGTTGTTCGATAGCAACCAACAATGAAAGCCGAAAAACGGGGTCAGGATGCAGGACAGAACGACGCCGAGGCCTTCCGATTCGATGATCATCAAGTGATACCCTGCGTTCATCGCGATCTGCTTGTGCGCCATCAGTTTGAAAAGCCCGTAGGTGACCATGTTGGAAGCGATGGAGGTGTAGAGGAGGAAGAGAATAAAGTATTTGTGGTTGAAGTACCCAACGCAGTTCGACAACCTGGAGTTGATTTTCTTTTCGTAAAAGTGTGGATAATTTTTCACGACTTAGCATGAGAAATCATCGCTCCCATGCAACTGTCCACATGAAAAAAAACAAAAAAAAACTCTACAAACAAAAAAGCAAAATATTCGTTAATTATACCATGGGCAATAATGGTCCATCCTGAGCACGTTCCGTCCCATGGCGGAGCAGAAATGCGTCCTGTCCGGTTTGTATTTCATTTCTTTTTGGCAAAACCGGTACTCGTTGTGCTTCCGCTTTTTCTCCATCAATTCGATCCCCTGCGGCAAGTCGTCCCAACTCCCGTCATCGGGAATTCTCCCTGGGTCGGTGACTAGCCCCTTGTAGTACGCCCACAACGTATGAGAGTGCACAACTCCCCCTCCCCCACATTTGTAATGCAAAATACCAGATATACACCTTGCGCGTAAGCACTGCTAGCATGACAAATTGTGGAACAAGAACCTCAAATCGTACTACAATCCGCATGCAGATTTGTCATGCCAAAGCCCCTTTTCTGCTGTTGCTTGTGTTGCTGTTCATGCAATACAAATGGGGGGAGTTCTTGTGCACTCTCATACAACGCGGTTCCAAGACAGAAGTGGAAAAACCTGGATTGGAAGTAGTAATTCCAGGACTGCTTGTACACCGTCTTCGTCACGCCGGAGGAGAGAATCATGGTGGTCTGCTTCACCTGGGTCAACAATGCGAGTTTCGGCAGGTAAACAAAGGCGTAGGACACGTAAAGCATCCCTATCATGGTAGACACCATGAACACCGGCAACGTCGCTTGCAACGGGCGGTTTTTAAAGGTCTGAATCAGGTCGCAATTCTCCACCATGGACAGCAAATGGGTCGTCGATCGCTCCTTGACACAGGATTGCTCCTCGTACGGGGTTCTAGCAGAGGGCCCGAGGATATTGTCGTACAGCCTTTCGCAGTATGCAATGCAAAAATGTCGCGGTCTGAAATGAACCTCTCATGCCTGCATGATGTGAATGGCAAGCGCATGATGTCAACACGGAGCTAGGCATGATTTCGTCATCTGAAGGCTTTGTTTCTGTTGCCTTCTCTACATGAAAAATCGCGGTTTTGCATCACAAAGGAGCAGCGATGTTGCGCGACATGCATCACAGATTCAAGTGTAGTCCCATCATGTCAGCCCCACCTATTGCCCAGCATTGCAAGTTCGGCAGTCTTCCAGACCCAGATGACATATTTGCAATATGCATACACAGCCCTGAATCACGTTTGTGATCTTCTCATACCCAGAGACGACGGAATCAATCAGCACGTCGCAGCAGTTATCCTGTGTAGAAACGTCCCCACCTCAGAGTCAAGATGGGAAATTTGCTAGACAAATCGACCAGCTTAGGCCGTTCCGCATGACAAGCTTGGCCCCGGAGTGTAGTCGCGTTTAGCTAGTGCAGCAGCATCACAGATCTAGCATACCATCCTGATGCGAGCATGACAAATCTCAAAACACCACAAGAAACTGCTTCTCATCGGGCTCCGCATAAGAAACATTTTATGCATGCAGATTTTGCATTACAACTCTGGGGCCGGGACATTTTAACAAATGATAGCAGTCGTCGCATTTGGACAGCAACACGTCGACGGAAAACATCTCGCGGGAAGACTGATATCCTGAGTAAAAACGTCCCCACCCCATAGTTGCCATGCAGATCTGCATGCTAAAAATGTTTCTCATGCGGAGCCCCATGAGAAGCGTTTTCTAGTCCTCGCGTTGTGGAATTTGTCATGCTAGAATCGGCATCATATGCGCGACCTGTGATGCTGCTGAACTAGCTAAACAGGATCAGACTACGAGGACATCAAACTTGTCATGCATAACTCCCAAAACTTGGAGATTTGTGTTGCAGATTAGCCTATACTTGACTATGGTGTGGGGACGTTTTTCCTCACAATAACTGAATCAAGCTGTTCATCTTCTTCCCGGTTCTCTGCTGGGTGTATCAAAAGAA
>JACKZZ010001618.1_pt1 | contig 18603 bp, 23 predicted proteins | sample 8027871 | NCBI WGS metagenome assembly JACKZZ01 (sample SAMN15724774, study PRJNA655200) | protist metagenome | isolation source: fluorescence activated cell sorting (FACS) single amplified genomes of... | place: USA: West Boothbay Harbor, Gulf of Maine | collected 2000-07-19
GGCAAAGGTGCTACTAGAGATTATTTCTTTATGTTAAATCTTAAAACACATCGTACTATTTAGAATTTATATTGCAGTCCCACCATCAGTTCTTGCGTTTTGATGTCACCACCGTTGAAGCCTCTTTGTAGGTCAAAAGCTGGAGTGCGAACTCCATTATCACTTCGTTCAGTACCCCCTTTAAATGCCCCTAAATTGACATACTGGTAATTCACATCTAAAGACAGTTGCTTGGTTAAGCTAACTAAAGTCCCTGCCGAGAGTTTATAGGCAAACTGATTAATGGTATTGTCATCAAAAGTCTCGCCATCAGGAATCCCGTTAAAATGGAACACATCTGTCCCCATCTTATTTCTTGAGATACCCACGCCACCGCCTAGATAAGGGGTGATAGGGGTGTTATGGATAGAAAAAGGCTGAAAGTCATAAAAGCCATTAATAAATAAAGCCTCTGTTTGAATCTTTGCTTTATAAGAAGCATCAGGTTGCGTTGTGATAGTTGCATCATATTCATAACCCGTTCTTTTGATGGCTTCTAGTTCTAATCTAAAGCTATTCGTTAGGTATTTACCCACACTAAACCCAAACGCACTGCCTGTGCCTAAATCTTCATTTTGAAAAGTAATGAGAGTCCCGACAGAACTATTAGAAGTCGTCGTCCCTGTATTAAATGTTTTAGATGCACCGCCTTTTGCCGTAATGTAATAACCCTCTAAATCTATAGCCATAGCCATTGTAGGCAGGGTGAGGAGGAGTGCAAGGGTGAGTTTTCGTATCATGTGAAGGATTAACTTATTATAAAAATTTGATTATATCAGAACTGAATTCAATATTGTCCAGAGCATTGAATCCACAAAATCTGTGGGTAAAGGTAATACTAGGAATTATTTCTTTACATTAAAACTCTAAAACACATCGCACTATTTAAATGTGTATTGCAGTCCGACCATCAGTTCTTGGGTTTTGATGTCACCGCCGTTAAATGGTCTTTGCATGTTACCAACAAATGCTCCATTTTGATAAATATCAGTACCCGATTTAAATGCCCCTAAATTAACATACTGATAATTCACATCTAACGACAATTGCTCGGTTAAGCTAACCAAAGTCCCTGCCGAGAGTTTATAAGCAAATTGATTAATGGTATTGTCATCAACAGTCACGCCATCAGGAATCCCATTAACACGTTCCACAATTGTCTTCATCTTATTTCTTGAGATACCCACACCCCCGCCTAGATAAGGCGTAATAGCGGTGTTACTCATGGTAAAAGGTTGGAAGTCATAAAAGCCATTGATAAATAAAGCATGGGTTTCAATTTTTGCTTCTTCAGTGGCTGTAGTAAGCCCAGCGGTAGTAAAGCGAGCATCATATTCATAACCTGTTCTTTTGGTGGCTTCTAGTTCTAGTCTAAAACTGTTTGTTAGGTATTTACCGACACTGAATCCAAACGCACTGCCTGTGCCTAAATCTTCATTTTGTAAAGTCTGAAGAGACCCGTCAACAGCATTCAAACTCGTCGTCCCTGTATTAAATGTTTTGGATACACCGCCTTTCGCTGTAATGTAATAACCCTCTAAATCTATAGCCATAGCCATTGTAGGAAGGGTGAGGAGGAGTGCAAGGGTCAGTTTTCGTATCATGTGAGTGATTCGCTTAATAGAAAGATTTGATTATACCTGAACTTCTAAATTGATTGGGGTGCTAAAGTTAAGCGAAGTATCAGGCAAAAATTTAACTGCCATACCTCTATAGATAAGCTAGGGGGTGGAGGGGGTAAAGGGTATTACTAGGAATTATTTCTTGAGATTAAATCTTAAAACTCATCGCACTATTTAAATGTATATTGCAGACCGACCATCAGTTCTTGGGTTTTGATTTCACCGCCATTCGTTGGTCTTGCGAGGACAGTACCAAGAACTCCATCATCGAATTGATTAGTACCCCCTTTAAATGACCCTAAATTAACATACTGGTAATTCACATCTAAAGACAGTTGCTCGGTTAAGCTAACCAAAGTCCCTGCCGAGAGTTTATAGGCAAACTGATGAATGGTATTGCCATCAACAGTTTGGCCATTAGGAATCCCATTAAAAATTACATCAGTTGTCCCCATCTTATTTTTTGAGATTCCCACGCCACCGCCTAGATAAGGGGTAATAGCGGTGTTACTCATAGAAAAAGGTTGGAAGTCATAAAAGCCATTGACAAATAAAGCCTCTGTTTGAATGTTTGCTTCAAAAGTGGTGGCAGAAACGGAAGAAGAACGAGCATCATATTCATAACCCGTTCTTTTGATGGCTTCTAGTTCTAGTCTAAAGCTATCGGTGAGGTATTTACCGACACTGAATCCAAAAGCACTGCCTGTGCCTAAATCTTCATTTTCAAAAGACTGAAGAGTCCCGTCAAAAGCATTAAAACTCGTCGTCCCTGTATTAAATGTTTTAGAGGCACCGCCTTTTGCCGTAATGTAATAACCCTCTAAATCTATAGCCATAGCCATTGTGGGAAGTGTAAGGAGGAGTGCAAGGGTGAGTTTTCGTAACATGTGAGGGATTCGCTTATTATAAAGACTTGATTATATCAGAACTTCTAAATTGATTGGGGTGCTAAAGTTAAGGGGAGTATCAGGCAAAAATTTAACTGCCATACCTATATAGTTAGGCTAGTGGGGTAGAGGGGGTAAGGGTGCTTTTCTAGCATAGTGAAAAAGCGTATATTTGTTTTATGACCTTCCTAGAACTTAAAGACTTCATCACCACTAAAATGAGAATGTCCCACATCTATCAACCAGTCATGTTGATAGAAATACTCAAGAAAGGCGGCTATGCCTCTACTGAACAAATTGCCAAAGCCATTCTTCATCATGACCCTACCCAAGTAGATTACTACAAAGAAGTAGTTAAAAATATGGTGGGTAAAGTACTCACTTCTAATCGTGGAATTACCTCTAAAACTAGTGACACTTACTCATTAATTGATGCAGAAAATCTCACAAAAGTACAAATGAAAGAATTGGTTAACTTATGTGAGGAAAAGATTAAAGACTATGATGCAAAGCGAGAAGGGACGCAATGGGAACATCGTAAGAGAGGCAGAAAGCCTATATCTGGTTCTATTAGATATAAAGTTATTACCAGAGCTAGAGGGCGATGTGAGGCATGTGGATGTTCTATTAAGGAAAGAAGTATTGAGGTTGACCACATTCATCCCAAGAGCTTGGGTGGCAAGGATGATTTATCAAATTACCAAGCACTATGTTATGTCTGTAATGCCCAAAAGAATAATAAAGACGATACCGACTTTAGAGATATAGATGCCGAATATGAATATCGGGAATCAGGATGTTTGTTCTGCGACAAACAAAAGCAAAAGGGAATAATTAATGAGAACAGTCTGGGCTACCTTATCCATGATGGTTTTGCAGTAACCAAATATCACTCACTCATCATTCCCAAGAGACATTGCAAAGATTACTTTGATTTAACGCAAGCAGAAATTAATGCTACCAACCAACTCATTCACACAGAAAGAGAGAGACTGCTAAAACTTGATAAAACTATTACTGGGTTTAATATAGGCATTAACTGTGGCGAAGATGCAGGTCAAACTATCTTTCATTGCCATGTACATTTAATCCCTAGAAGGCATGGGGATGATAAATCACCAAAAGGTGGCGTTAGAAAAGTCATAGATGGTAAAGGAAATTATTAAATGAAAAAATTACTCTTATTCTTATTGTTAATAGTTACAACACTATCCTATGCTGGAAATCCAATATGTGGTCTTGGTTACAGCGGAAGAAATAAAGCAAAAGATGATGTGAAAAAAGAGCTTGTTGAAGATTTTGGAAGTAATTACAGCTTGATTAAATCTTTGCTAGATGCTGACATGAGAGCCTATGATGCAATTTGTAAAATTCGTAAATCAACTATAGATGATGAAATTTTAAGTAATCTTATAGAATTTTATCCAAATTTTTCACTTATATTAAGTTTGTATAAAAATGATAAGAAAGCTTACGAAGAGCTACAAGAGGAAAGCTCTGGTAAAAAGGGATGCAGTTTTAGATGCTAAAAAAATTAACCTTACTCTTATTCTTAATACCTAATCTGGTGATGGCAGAGACATGGGTTTGTTCTTATTTAGAAAATGAAAAGATTGCGACCCCCGTATTCAAAAGGATAGGAAATCAATTTATATGGGAGCTAGATAGTAAACTAACTAAAGAGGTTACAATAATAAAGTATGACATTTGGTATGAGAGTAATTCCCACATAAAGCTTATCAAATCTAATAAAGATAGCATCGGGTTATCAACGATACTTCTAACCAAAACTACCCCTCCTAAATTTATAGAGGTTACTAGCTTTTCTGATATTCTAGACACTGCTAAAGGCAAATGTAAGGTAGTTAAATGAAAAAACTACTCCTACTCTTATTCTTAATACCTAATCTTGTGATGGCAGAGACATATAATTGTCAATACAAATGGGATGATAAAAAATATGAAGTAACTTTTGAAAGAAAACAGGTGAATATGGATGGCAAAACTTACACATTTTTTTTATACCAACAATATAATCCATTAGAACTGAATACAACTGACTCAATGGAAGAAATATTACATGAAGATGATGAATCTCTGATTTTGGGTACTATCGGAAAGACTAATAGTAGGATATTTAGGATGATTTGGATTGATAAACAAAACAACAAATTTAGAATGGGGTCTTTAAAAGAGCCACAAGATTCATTTAATGAAAATAATACCAGTGAAGCAATTCCACTTGGTATTCATGGTGTTGCAGATGGTATTTGTAAATAATGAACGGTAGTTTGTTGAAGCGACTATTATTTATTTTAAAGTTTTTTTATAGAATTATTCTTCGCTTAATACTCTTGGCGTTTGCTCTACTTGGACTGGGCTCAACATATTGGTTAATAAAAATACTGATTGGTGAAAGTTTTTCGGAATCAAGCTTGGAAGCTGAAATAGAAAAAAGTTGTGGTCATTTATCGGGCGATGCTTATGGTAACTGTTGGGAGGATTGGCAATTGTCATCTGGGGGAGTTGGGGTAATAATAATATTCCTCATTCCTTTTATACTTATGGCAATACCAGCTATTTTTTATCTGTATAGACTTATTAAGTCAGATATTTCTAATTGGCATAATAGGTTATGAAAATACCCCCTTTATAACTCCGCTATATTTAATCTAGTTTAAGTGTTTATTACTGTAAATTATTGATTTGTAGTGTTATTTTATTTATATATAACTCAATGACTACAGACTTTTTCTGTTATTTTTTCATCTACAGATTCGGGAGACGTATACCGCCATTCTTTGTCTGGAATATTAGAGGAGTGCCTGATTGTACCTTCACCCATTTGCCCTGTGTAATGGACGTCTCTCAAAACCTTCCTCCTCACTAATTTACACTCCACTTTAATATACAATTTTGAAGAAAAAACACCAGATGATTTCTGTTCCAAGTAATCATATAAAGCCCAATGGTAAACAACCCCATTGTGCTTTTTGATTCTATCAAAATCAACATAGAAAGATTCTCCACTCGCATTTTTAGTCACGAACGTCCACTCTGCGAATGAAGCTGTTGAAAATAACAATATGAATATGAGAAATAGTTTTTTCATAATTTAAATCCTATCATAAAGTAAATTACCAAGCTCACATTTGCTTGGTGGCAAATCCTCACTTGGCACATCTTCGCGAATAGCATATGTATTGTAGATATATATAAAGGTGTTCACATAGGAAGTGGTACAACACTAAAAATACCCTCTAAAAAGCCCGTATTCTTATCTTCCCACTCATATATAGAACGAACCTAACCATATAGGAAGTGGATAAATTAATTTCCATAGTCCTTTTGTATGCTTATCCAATCTTTGACTAACTTGTCTTTTCTACGAATCTCAACAATCTTTTTAGATTATTCTAAATCAGGCATAGGCTCATGTTTTTTCCATTTGTCAGAAGGAATTGGATTTGCAGAAACCTCTAGCTTATAGTTCCCATACTTATCCTTACATTCATCTATGGGTAACCATGTAAGAGCCACCAGCTTGGTCATCTCAAAGTTTATTGACAGAAAAATAGGTAATCAATTATAATCATGTGAGTAAAAAAAAAATTTGCTAACGACGGCTCTCTTACGTTACTCCTTACGTTAAATTTACCATAGGCAGTTAACATGAATAAATTAATTTACCAATCTATCCGAGTAGCAAGCATCGCCTTAACTCCTTTATTTACTTCACAAGTATTTGCTGTTGAATTAGTAACTAATGGTGGCTTTGAATCAGGCGTAACAAGTTCCTGGACTTGGTCATCAACGGGTTCTTACGGTACTTCTCCTCGTGATTATGGTAGCGGACGAACAGGGTCAATAGCTTATCAAGCATACAGCAATGATGCGACTGGTTATGGCTCACAGGATTTAACAATACTTGGAAATAGTTATACCCTAAAACTCGGAATTCTAACTGTCCCCGGTTCTGGGATAGTTGTTTACGATGATATTTCCGCTATCCTATCAGGAAGCACGGTTACTTTATCAGGCTACGCTTTAAGAACAGATGCTAGAAGTACCGCATCAGTAAAATTGGGTGATTTTAGTACTGAGGTTTTATCACTAAGTGGAGCTGGTTATAATTCTTTCTCATTCAGTTATTCATTTGCTCCTTCAGCGCCGTCAGGTGCCAGCACCACGACCTCTATTAGAAGTGCCAGTTACGGAATAGCATCCACATTCTCTGCTGCTGCCATGTCGACTAACTACGCGAATTTAAATACTTATGACTGTGGTTTGTTTGACCAAGACGGTGGTTGTTTCTCTCTCGGGGGTCGTTATTCGGATGTCAATGGCAATAATAACTCTGACTCTTCCAGCTCTGCCATGGTCGCCGTCGGTGGTTTTAAGATTAATGATAATTTTAGAGTAACTGGGTTTGTCGACCAACAAGTAAATAGTTCCACTCCTTCAGGTATAAAACTGGATAACAAAGGACCTATGGTAGGAATGAGCCTGGTGTGGAATCAGCATGCAGACCACCTCGGTTACCAATTCAAAGTAGCCAATGCCTATCAATCAAAAGATATCGTGATTACTCGCAGTGCAACGGGTGATGCCGAAGCTGGACGCGGTGATACTGAGATTCAAGTACAAAGTTATATGGCGGAGGTATCCTACCAATTTAGTGATAGGGTTAAAACTTCCTACCGTCCTTACTTTGCATTACGTCATGCCATCATCAAACAAAATGCCTACACCGAGACCGGGGTGGAGAACCCGCTGACCTTTAACACCCTAGAGGATAAATCCACTACCGTGATTATGGGTATGAAGAGTAAATACAAACTCAATAATAAAGTCACCCTCAATGGGGCTTTAGGAGTAGAGCATGATATCAATGACAGTGTAGATAAAATCCAAGCTACCTCATCGACCATAACTGGACTCACACCAGTCGATTTAAATACCAGTGTCAACAAAACCCGACCAGTAGTGACTTTAGGGGCTACTTACTATATCAGCCCGAACCAATCCCTATCATTACAAACCCAATACCAAGAGTTAGCCTATACGTCCACCAGTGCTAAGACGGCTTACTTTAATTACAGTATAGGGTTTTAACACTAAAAATGTAACTGCCATACCTCTATAGTTAGGCTAGGGGTAAGGTCTTTTATATGTAGAATCTACCTTTATTTAACTCTATAAACTATTGATTTATATACTAATATATATCTCTAAATCCAGTATCAACTAGAATGGCATTATCTTCTCTAGCATGTTCATCATCATCATTATCTATCCCTGTTACGACATAAATTGGACTATTATCTACCACTTCTGCTCTGACATTGGTCTCTACTTTTCCATCCACTCTATCAAATACTTCTCTGATTGCTGCCATGTCTCCACTAATGGCTTTATCTATGAATGCCACCATTATTTTCTTAACCTTTTCAGGATTCTGCTTCAATTCCATCCTTAATCTTTCAGTAGGCATCCTTTATACTTCGATGGTGGATATCTACAAGTCAATGAGTGGCGGCTGGGTTACACAGGCCGAAGGTATGACGGAATTGAGTGCTTCCGAACAGCCTAAACCAACCGCTTTTGAAAAGCCTGAATCAACTACTTCTGAATTGCCTGAACCAAGTATGCTGGAAAATATAAAAGGTCATTTCTTTCAGTTATTTGATTAATATCTCGATAGACCTTCTCTTAATACTTTATTTATACACTTAATTGTCTGAGCGTTATAATTACATCTAATTAATTTAAAAAAAAGAGTAGGAAAAATGACTAATTTTGAGCAGGAAATGATTGATGTGCTCGAGCAGCATGTTGAGGCTGAAATGAATGGGAATTTAGAACTAACAATGTCTACAATGACTGAGAACCCCCACCTTTTAAATATTCCAAACATGATGGGAGGAGATGATTTTGAAGGAGTGAAGACTTTTTATAAAGATCATTTGGTAGGTAAATTTTTTCCACCGGATGTTGAATTTAATAGAATTTCATTAACTATCGGCAAAGATCAGATTGTAGAGGAGCTGGTCATCTGTTTTACTCATTCAAAAAAAGTTGATTGGTGTTTGCCAAATATAGAACCTACTAATCAAAAAGTAAAGATGTGTGTTGTAGTAATTGCAGGAATAAAGGATAAAAAATTGACACACGAACATATTTATTGGGATCAAGCTAGTGTTCTTGTTCAGGTGGGACTTCTAGATCCAAAAAATCTTCCTGTCGTTGGAGACCAAAGTGCTAATAAACTTTTAAAAATTGCTAAGATCTAGAATTATTAAGCTTATATGAAATCAATCTATTGGTTCAGAAGCGATTTGAGGTTGAGTGATAATCTGACATTAAATGATGCTATCGCATCTTCCGATGAAATATTATTTGTATATATCCAAGATATAAAAAATTTCCAAGATACGGAATGGAGCTTTGTCCGAATGGGGCATCATAGAAAGTCATTTATATCTCAAGGTCTTCATGCATTGAGAGAGAGACTTTTTGATTATGGACATGTATTAAATTGTTACGCAAATGACTCAGTAGATACGTTACTTAAATTAGTAGATAAGTTTGAAATAGATCATATTTATTGTGAGTCTATTGAAGCTCATGAAGAACTAGATGAAGAAATAAGATTAAGACAAAGTAAAATTGACTTACACACTTCCTATCAATCGGGTTTGTTTTTTAATGATCAGATTCCCTTTGAATTAAGTAATCTACCTGATATTTTTACTAATTTTAGAAAAGAGATTGAAGCCAAAAAAATAAAGCCAGACAAACCCTTAACAATTGATCAAAAGATAAATGAAATTAAATCAATTAATGATGAGGAATCAATTACATTTAAAGAAGAGCTAAAAGCTTATACAAAGAGCTCATTTCCTATTTCTGATAATAGATTCTCTGGCGGAGAGGATAGAGGACTTGCTTATCTTGAGACTTACTTCAGCTCAAACAAACCTTCCACTTATAAAAAGACAAGAAATGAATTAATGGGTATAGATTTCTCAACAAAGTTTTCACCATGGTTAGCGAGTGGGTATATTTCAGCAAGACAGATTTATGATTTTTTATTGAGCTACGAATCAAATGTTAGCAAAAATGAGAGTACCTATTGGATATTTTTTGAATTACTCTGGAGAGAATATTTTAGGCTTATCTTTAAAAAGTATGGAAAAAAAATATTTCACAAGTATGGCCTTGAGTTTTCTATCGAGGAGGTTAATCATTCTCCTGAAAATTTTGAGTTATGGAAGGATGGAAAAACAAATAGCAATTTCGTTAATGCAGGGATGAGGGAATTAAAGGAGACGGGCTTTCTTTCAAACAGAATGCGTCAAATTGTAGCTAGCTTTTTAGTGAATGAATTATCATGTGACTGGAGGGCAGGTGCCGCTTGGTTTGAATCTCAGCTTCTCGATTATGATGTTTTTAGTAATCATTGTAATTGGGCATACATTGCGGGCCATGGAACAGACCCTCGAGGAGGTAGGCATTTTAATATAAAAAAACAAAAATCGACGTATGATCCAAACGGCTTATATGAGGCGTTGTGGAGTTAGGTTATTTTGGTTTTGGTAAAACTAATTATTTTCGGTAAAAGCATGTGTGCAATCGTGAGACATGCGAGTATGGGGAACACAATTAAAAAACCTTCAGCACTTAGGTCTAAATTTAAATAAATAATAATAAGCGTAATGGGCGCAGTAAACAGAAGAAGCCAAAGCATATCTGAAGAAAAATTAAAATCCTGGTTTATTAATGCCCTGATTCCATGCAAAAGACAAAAATAAAATCCAAACCAAATTAATGGATGCAGGAAGTAAGCCAACACAATCATGATAATCAACTCACCCATTAATAGAAAATAAATCTTATCTTTTGTTCTAATAAGGCTTAATAATGTATGGCTGGATAAAAAAATCAGATTTAAAAAGATTAAATATCGTAAAAAACTTAATGAAGAGGGGATAGCATTGCTATTAGTTAATAAATAAAATATTTCACTAACACTTGATGGATGAAATAAAGCTGGTAGAAAAGTCATAGAGAAACCCCAGCTATATTTTAAATATTTATATTTATTATCTATACACACAAGATCTGAATATCCAAAATGAATAATAGATATAGTGAGCAAAATAAAAAGACCTAAACTAGGTAAAAGGACCCATAACAAAAATCCTAATAAAGAAATTAATAGGTAGATAAAATAAAGTATGAAAGCATTTCTTTTACTTCCGTTATCCCAAATAATTTTTCCATCAAATGCACCATGACTGATACCAAGTGTGCTTATTAAAAGAAATGAAATTAAAAGAATAGGGTTTGCATTTGAGAGGGAGTTAAGATCTAAATACAAATGAGTTGCTGGTAGTAGAGTAAAACATAAAGACAATATTATTAACCCACTAATAATGACGAATAGTTGATGTTTTAACACCTTACTCATTTCTTCTTAAAGAGCCCCTTAAACATTAAGCATTTTGGCATACTCATAATGATATTTATAATATCTAACCATGATGGTTTGTCTGATAAGAATTTAATAAACGATTTATGATTTGATTTTCTAAAAAGGTTAATAAATAAATCAGGAATTTTATTTGGATGATCTTTGATGACTCTTAAGAAAATTTTATCAAAAAAATCTAGCAATGGATTTGGACTATAACTAAAAGACAATAAATTATTTTTCGTTAAAGTTTTCTCTTTACACTCTGTAATCCAATTAGCGATTTTCCGCATTGAGTAACCTGATGATGCTCTAACCATGCCAGCACCAGTACCAATCTTAATTATTCTTTTGCTTCTTTGAGCCTCTATTAGAGCCATAGGAATAATACCTTTTTCATTTCTGAGTATTTTATAGGAGCCATATTTTTTTAAATTTTTTGCGTGCTTTGTTTGTAGTTTTTTTAAATTGGGGTTATTTGAAAATAGAGTGGTTTCAATAAGAGCTCTTTTTTTTGAGAAGGGTAGCTGGTAAATAAACTCTGTTTCACTTTTGTTTTTTGAAAAAGACATTATTGTGGCTTCAAATTTATTAAAATAATTAGAGGTAACCTCAATTTCACTACCAATAAATGCCTGCTGTATGTATTCGGATTTAACTTCGTCTTTTTCTACCTTAGGTCTGCTATCAATAAGGTATTCTGATATAAAATTACCCTTTGAGGACCTTACGTGAATATTTTTATCTAGCTCAGTAACCTTTTCCACCTTAGCGCTATATAAAATTTTCATCTTGCTCTTTATTTGGCTTGAAAGTGATTTAAGCGTTGTATAGCCATCATGATAGACATAACGATAAGGATGAATATCTTTTTTAATTTTCTTCCCATTGCCCTCAATTAATATCTCATTCCATCGATGTTTTGATTTTAGTTTAAATTCTTTTTCAATATCAATTAGGCCAGGCCCCTCCCAAACACAAAAGGACTGACTATGATCAATCATTTTTTTTTGCTCTAAAATCAGGACCGATAAGTTTGGTTTGTTTTTAAGCATTTTTGATAAAAACATAAGACTAGAAAGTCCAGCTCCAATTACGGTAATGTCATATTCATTTTTCATTAAACATTTGCATCCGGGAGATTACCAAGTGAGGCATGTAATTTTTTTTCATGCAAAGGTAAATCAATGACTTTTGAAAGCTTAAGTAATGTTTTAACTGTTAAATTAAGCTTTTCATATTTGTTAAGGAATACTCTTTGCTCATTAAAAGAATATTTTTTTTGGATAATTTTATGCCCAATACCTTGATAAATATTTGATGCCACCATAAATGACCTTTTAATTTTTTTTGGTAGCTGATTTATCCCATATAAACCGCTTTGATAATACTGATCAGCTAACTTAATTAGCTTATCTCTTGCTCCATTAATTATCATCATGTCAGTTTTTGATGGATCTTTATAATTATTTAAGCTAAGGGAAGCAGTCTCACTTTTAGGCAAATATATTCGACCAATTTGAGCATCTTCTTTTATATCACGACATATGTTTGTTAACTGCATCGCGATTCCAAAATCAATAGCAAAATATCTAAGTTTTGCATCATGAATATCTAGAACGTCACATATCATAAGACCAACGACTCCCGCAACGCGATAGCAATATTTTAATAGCTGGCTTAGGTCAATCGGTTGTTTAAATTCTAGGTCGCTAAACTGCCCCTTAAGAAATTGATTTATAATGTTTTGCTTTGGGTGCAGATTGAGATCAATACCCTTAAATTCTTCAAAATTTCCTTTAGGTCCGTTATTGTTTGTAAGAGAGATTATTTTAGATATCTCTTCTTTGGCCTTAGAGCTATGATTTGATGTGTCTACGAGATCATCAAGTCTTCGACATAATGCATAAACAGCAAACAATTTGTTTGCAGTTGGTTTATCTAGGAACCACGAAGCCCAAAAAAAAGTCTTGCCGTGCTTCTGCATTACATTGGCATAATTACTCATGGGTACAAAATATTTTCAACAACTTTTGCTGAATTAATTACTCCAGGTACACCAGCGCCAGGATGTGTGCCTGCACCTACATAAAATAAATTTTTATACTTATCATCCTGATTATGCGATCGAAACCATGCTGATTGTCTTAAAATAGGTGCTATTGAAAAGCCACTTCCATATGGCGTTCTATAGTTAGACTTAAAGTCTTTGGGTGTCATCGAAAAGATATCTCTGGCATTTTCTGTTATGCCTGGCATGATCGTTTTTCCTAATGCATCAAGAATTTTATTTGAAAATTTCTCTTTAATTTTATCCCAATCCTGATTTCCTTTTAAATTTGGAACAGGCACAAGTGCATAATAACTATCCTGCCCTTTAGGAGCAAAAGATGAATCAGTGCAGGTGGGCCTATGAAGATAAATAGAGAAATCATCTGCTAGTTTATGGTGATCAAAGATATCCTTAAGGAGTTCTTTGTATCTTGGCCCCATCCATATTGTATGATGTGCAACGTTTTTATATTGTTTTTTTGATCCAAAAAATAAGACAAAAAGACCCATAGAATGTTTTGCAAATTTATTTACGAATGCATTATGAAGTGATATTTTCTTTTTGCCGATAAGCTCTGTTGAGACTTGAATAGGGTCAGCATTGCTGATAACTAGATCAAACTTTTGACTTAGGCCATTAGTAAAATGAAGCTCTGAAATTTCGTTATTTTTAGTTGATAGGTGCTCAATATCATGATTGTATTTTATTTTAATATCTTGACGTAACATAAGTTTTTCAAGTTCCTGAACAAGCTTACCTGTCCCACCCATGCAGAAGTAGATACCCCATTTTTGTTCTAAAGAGTGAATGAGGGCATAGATAGAGGAGGTCTGAAATGGATTACCTCCAACCAGTAGTGGTTGGATTGAAAATGCTTGTCTTAAATTAGGATGTTTAAGGTACCTTGATACAAAGGTGTATACGGACTCATACCCTCTCATTTTAATAATTGCAGGTGCATATTTAATCATTGTCATGATTTTATGGAATGGATGCCCAGCCAATTTTTGATATCCTAACTCGAATATTGCATTCGCCTCTTTAAGCATTTTTAAATAACCATCCACATCTTTAGGTGAAATTTTCCCAATTTGTTCAAGCATTTCTTCACGGTTAGGACCATAGTCAAATTGTGTTTGGTCATGAAAATTGAATCGGTACCAAGGGTCTAATGGTCGAAAATCTAGATAGTCATCAAGTTTTTCTCCAAATAACTCAAACAATTCATTAAATAAATAAGGTGCTGTTATAACAGTAGGGCCTGCATCATGAATATAACCATTTTTTTTGAATACTTGAGCACGACCACCTAACGCATCCAGTCTATCAAAAAGGGTTACATCGTTACCTCTTGCACGGAGCCTTAAGGCGGCTGCGATCCCCCCAAAACCTCCCCCGATAACTCCAACCTGTTTCATTTTTTAACCTTATCTAAATTTTTCATTCTAAAATTAATTTCGTTAAAGATTGACATCAATACTGGCTGAATTACTTTAGGTACTCTATGAAATTCATCTTTCGCTTCATTTAATAAATTTTTGATCATACCTGTTTGGCTTTTGAATGCATCCTCATTTAAATAGTTAGTAAGACTCCGGGGATCTTTGATAATTTCTATTTTTTTTGATTCTTCGAGATTTTTTAAGATATTTATTAACATCCCATTTGGGTGGTTATTATATATATCAGTGCATTTATCTTGATCGATTCCAATTAAATTTTCTAAGTCATTTAGCCATTGATAAGAAAGTCCAAGGATATTAGAGGACATTTGAAGTCCTTCACATTCCCCTTTTGAACATTCCTTACATTCGAACATACCCATCATTGGAAGTGATATAAAAGGTGCTGTTTTATGGGTCGCCATTTTTGTATATTGATCCCATGTCATTTTGTAGGGACTAATACTTATATCCTTTGATTGCCCAAAAATTATTTCTTTGACCGAGCAGGAGAGCAACTTCAATAAAATCGATTGGTGCCAGCCCTGATCAATCTCTGTAATCTTTCTGAAAGCCTCAGCAATTAAATAATCTCCTGTACAGATAGCAGCAGATATTCCAAACTCTTTCCATAAGCTCGTTTGCCCACGTCTAAGATTATCTTGGTCACATACATCGTCATGAAGCAGAGATGCGCTATGAATTAACTCACAAACAACTGCCCAGTTGATGTAGGTTTGTGATGAAATACCTAATAAACCGCCTGTTGCGAGCGCTAACCTGGCCCTTAACCATTTTCCTTGAGACTCACCGTGGTGTGATAGCCATGCAGATAAAAATTGATCATCCACTTCAAAGCTTTTCGCAAAATCAATTTTAACTTTGTCTAAAAATTCATCCATCTCAGGCGGTACAAAAAAATCATCCCAATGTTTTTTCATAATTGATTATTTTTTTTATTGGCTTTTATGCACCAATATCCGATTTTCTTTGAGCGATTAAATAAATCATAATACCAAATGAGGCGATTGATAAGATATCAGCAACTGTATATCCAACCTGCAGACTGACATAAGATGCACTTGGATCAAATATTGGAAGTAAATAAACAACGGGGTAAATCGTCCAAGATACAATAAGTAACCATCTCGAATTACTAACTAAGCTTTGAACATTTTTTGGTTGTTTTGATATAGGTTTTTTTAATTTTATGATTAAGTTGTAAAGAATGAATAAGAAAGGGAACATGGCAAGTGACCAATATATCCATCTCTCATGTAATTGATCAGCATCGACTAATCCTTCACCAGAGTAACCTAAGAGCACCATAATAACTGCTGCAACAGTCAACTTAGCTCCCAAAGAAAAAGTCTCTTCCCTTGTTAGCCTTATAACCAAGACGAGCTCAAGCAATAGCAGGGGTACGGTTAGAAGCCATCCAACATAACGATAACTTACATTCAATTGTCCGCCAGTTTCTGTGATTACGCCATTAATTACTATATAGGCTTCATTAAAGCTCTCAAATATTCTTAAATAATGATAGAGCGCGATAAGGCAAACCAAACCAGCTAGAGTGAGCGCTGTTTTATAAGCTGGGGCAACTTGTGACCTCTGACAAAAAAAGAAGACAGTGCTCGCGCCAAATGTGGCGATTGCAAAAGATAAAGTATTGTAGAGTAAATTGTAGTCAGCTAATTGCATTACACCCTAAATAAAAAAAAAGAATTAAAAAAAACGCGCCAGTAAATGACGCGTTTTTAATATTACACTACAGATTCAAAAATTACTTAGCTTTTGTACCTGATGTAGCTGCTGCCCAAATTACAACACCAAAGGCAATTTTGTTAACAAAGTCAGCTAAGTTGTATACGATATTTAGAGTACCGGCATCAGCGCTGCCTGTATACCCAAGATAGTAACCGATTGGATAAATAGCCCAACCAACAGTCACAATCAATCTTAACGCATTAAAAGCTTTCTTACTTGCTACTGTACCTTTGCTTGCACTGATTTGGCTCGCTTCACCTTTAAATACTTCCCAGATGATATATAACCATGCAACCATACCGATCCAGAAACCAGACCATAAGCTACCACCGTCTCCCATAGCACTTACTTCACCAATATAGCCTGCAACTAACATAACTACAGCGGCAATTAGTAAACGCCAGAAAACTGAAATAGAAACAACAGCAATAGCAGCAAGTATTAAATAGAACTCTACAATTTGTAGTGGAACTGTAAGTAGCCAATCTACATATCTAAATACTGTAGGTGAACTCCCTGTCTCAATCCAAACACCACGCATATAAAAATAGTGAATAGCAGCAATACCTGTAACCATTGCGGCCACTGTAAGTGAAGTTTTCCATTTACCTACAGCTCTATCTCTCTCAACCCAGAAAAAAAATGTTGCAGCAACCATAGCCGCTGAAAGCAGCCAAAAGGAAACTCCAACGTAATCTGATGGATTTAACATATTTAAAACCCTCCTATAAAAACGTTTAAACAAAATTGTCTTAGCATCATCATCCGAAAGACTGTTTTACGCTTTGATTAAAAAAAATGCCTTCTAAAGAGAGCTAATAAATAATATAGCTAATTTAAGTTTTTATTAGCACACCTTATAAAACAATTAATAATTTAACACAGTATTTACAATTTATTAACAAATAAATACCGTGCAAACACCTAAGTAAAATAATTAGGTTCATAAATTTTATTAAAGATTTATTATTTTGGAAAGATAACAACCACTTAATCTATAATGAGGTCCGTATGAATAAATTAAGACTAATTTTAGGGGATCAATTAAACATAAATCATTCATGGTTTAAAGAAAATAATCATTTAGTTACTTATGTAATGATGGAAGTCAAAGATGAGACAAATTATGTTTTACATCACGCACAAAAATTAATAGCAACGTTTGCTGCGATGCGTTTTTTTGCAAAACAGCTTCAACAAAAAGGTTTTGAGGTTATTTATTTAAAAATTAATGACAAAGAAAATAAGCAGGGTTTTCACCAAAACATTAGTAGTATTATCAAAGAAAGAAATATCAGTGAATTAGAATATCAAGAGCCGGACGAATATCGATTGTTGACCGAATTAAAAAAACTTCAGTCTATCCAAGAGATAAAAACTGTGTCGGTCGATACAGAACATTTCTTAATTCCAAAGCTTTATGCGAAAGCATTTTTTTCTGAAAAGAAACATTGGCGGATGGAAGAATTTTATAGAAACATGAGAAAGAAATTTTCTATTTTAATGGATGGTGAAAAACTATTGGAGGAAAATGGAATTATGACTCAGAGAATCGAAAGCGTTGGGATGGCAACCCAAGCTCTAGTGAAGACTTTAGGCCTTCCCATAATCACGAAAAAATTTTTCTAGAAATAAATGATGAAAATATTGAGCACTTTGGAGAAAGTCAAGCAACAAACTTTCGTTGGCCAATAAGCAGAGAAGAGTCTGTTGATTTGCTTGAAAGTTTTATTAAAAAAGATTTAGTCAATTTTGGTAATTTTCAGGACGCACTGCATGATGAAAATTGGAGATTGTTCCATTCATTTTTATCTTTTTCGCTTAATTCTAAAATGCTTACCCCGCACGAGGTGATAAAAAAAGCTGAAGATGCATATTATAAAAAAGATTTGCCTCTTGCATCCGTTGAAGGATTTATTAGACAGATTTTAGGATGGCGAGAATACATAAGGGGAGTATATTGGGCAAATATGCCTGGGTATGATCAGCATAATTTTTTTAAACACAATGTCAAATTACCCGATTGGTACTGGACAGGAAAAACCGATATGCGTTGTTTATCATTGAGTATTTCTCAATCATTAAAAAATGCTTATGCCCATCATATTCAACGATTGATGATTATAGGTAATTTTAGTTTGCTGGCAGGACTAGATCCTAAAGAAGTTCACAAATGGTATCTTGGTATTTATATTGATGCCTATGAGTGGGTAGAACTGCCAAACACACTAGGGATGAGTCAGTTTGCAGACGGGGGCTTACTCGCTACAAAGCCTTATGTTTCATCAGCCGCTTATATTAATAAAATGGGTAA
>JACKZZ010006108.1_pt1 | contig 18587 bp, 11 predicted proteins | sample 8027871 | NCBI WGS metagenome assembly JACKZZ01 (sample SAMN15724774, study PRJNA655200) | protist metagenome | isolation source: fluorescence activated cell sorting (FACS) single amplified genomes of... | place: USA: West Boothbay Harbor, Gulf of Maine | collected 2000-07-19
TCAAACTCTTGACGATGCCTCAGGAGAATCAAAACTCCCGCCAACAACGAGGACCTCCAGAAGAAATCGATGTGAACGATAGGAGTGGTGGCGGATGGACGCCATTGTTTCATGCTGTGGATGGGGGTCATCCGGAGGTTGTTGAAGTCCTGTTGAAGCATCCCAACATTGATGTGAACCCCGTCGAATGGAGCGTTACCCGGTATACCAGGACTCCATTAAGTCTGGCGGCGGACTTCAGAAATGAATCGATGAGCCCCAAGGTGAGGATGAAGATCCTCGAACTTCTGCGCGAGGCGGGAGCTGAATCAGAGTCTGAGGCCCGCCAAGTGGCAGTCCGGTCGGGAGGAGCACGTCGTGAACCAGGGGCCCGCTGGACAGACGCAGGAGACCCAGAGACTGCAGGACAGACTGCAGGAGAAACTGTCGCAGATGAGGGTATATTATTTTAAAAGCAGATTGTGAGATCAGGCTTGAGACCGAAAAGCGCCATCATTGCAGAAAAAGAGTAGCAGACTAGTGGACGCAGAAGAGATCTTCGTGTGGGCGAGCACACGCGTAAATTTTTTGCGACTTCTAGAAGAAGTGTATAGTACTGTCTACTAGGAATATCATATAGTACTTGGCAAGTCCCCGGATAATCTTTCTGTGTTGTACGAAAATACAGCGATCGTTCCGATAAAAGCAGAGTTTGTGGACCACGAGGTGCGACTCACAAACATGGAGGCTGGGAATCTTATATTGAGAATACCAGCTGAGGAACTCGACACGAATCCGGCGTCCGCCGAGGAGACCCTCGAGACAAAGTTGGTGAAAAATACGCTTGGTGCTTTTCAGGTGCTTTCCGGGAGGACTATAATTCTGGAATTTGGTATTAATATTATTGACGTGCTAGTGTAGTGTAGTGTAGTGTTACACGCATCCAGACATATCAAGGTGTCCAATGTGCCAAATCTGTCCAAGGAATCTGCCAAATCTGTCCAAGGAATCTGCCAGATTTGTCCAATATGATCTGAGATTTGTCTCCTTCAAAACAGGTCGGAATCTGAGAAGCGAGAGAAAACTAGAACAGCGGAAGCATTGGAATCAATGGTTTTCAAAGAACATTATTGCTGCAAGAAGAGGGACCGTCCCAGGTGACAAGAAAGGTGTTATTAATCATACGTAGACGGGATCGTCTGTCGGGAAAAAAATCAGAACAGTGGATGCGTGGAGAGGTTCGGGTTCACAGAGTACAAGCTGAGACATGTCGCGATATTTTGCAAGCAGATACACTATCGCATTTTGGAAAGCAAGGGCAGGACGCCGCAGGAGCCATGGTGTCAAATCAAGCCACACACTGTGGTGGCATTGGAAGAAGGGGCACTTTATTGGGACAAGAAATGGCACAGCTGCGGAGTCGAGCACAACAAGCCAGACATCGTTTGGGAGAGAACAGAAGACGTCTTAATGGTCGAGATTGGGTGCCCAAACGCTAAAGACGTAGTAGAGAAGGAAGAATGTAAGTATGAGCAGTACAAGCCGCTCAAGGAGGAGTTCCAAATCCTATACAGAAACAAGACAGTAGAATCGCCCCCATAGTGATCGGCAATACAGGAATTGTAGTGCGGCTAACATATAGGTGACAGACAGCATAATAAGAATATTAGTCAGCTGCAGAAAATACTTAGCAGCAATCGAGTCGGTTAAGAGGAGGAGGGGCAGAAGCCCAGCAAGCAACTGGTGGGTCCAATGCCACAAATATCGAAGGCAGCACCAGCAATCGTAATGGTAATATAAATACTCGAAGATTAGTACTGGGAGAGGAGGGACAGTGAGTCCCTCCTTGAAAATACAACTTCATATGCAACTGAGTTCCACATAACAATAACATTTTTCTGGACGTGGAATCTGATAGACGTCCAAGATACCTGTTTTTAATAGTACATGCTTTCAGATGTTTTTACAAATCTGACACCACAGCTACCACCGCTCAGTCTCCTACAAGAACAGCTACTAACTACACGAGTGCTATGTAAGTGCCATGTGAGACCCTGGCAAGGTCGAGACATCAGGTAGTCAAATAGTCAATAGATGTTTTTACATGGTTTGAGAATCCAGATGTGGTTTCAGATGTAACAAGTACATGGATTAACACATGCTCCTACATGCCTCCAGTGTCTCTGCCTCTTCAGCCGGTACAGGCGCCTACAGAATCCGGCAGTACAAGGAGACTGGGACACTCATTCATGGCACCGCCATAGTGTTTGTTAGAAAAAATCATCAAATTGTGGCGGTCCCTTCCAAGAATCCAGGAATACTATCAGTTCGTAATCAATCGGTGGTAAATCAATCCACACATTGATAGCAGATAGTGATCGGCAATACAGGAGTGATCACGGGCAGTTGTAGTGCGGACAGCAAGATAACAGGAATGATCACGGACAGCAAAATAAGAATAAGTCAGCTGCAGAAAATACTTAGCAGCAAACGAATCGGTTAAGATCGCAAGAAGTCTGATCGCCGGTCCTTCACATGTAGAAAAATGCATTGCTAGCCAGCACGAGCAGAACAAGAGGGCAGAAACCCAGCAAGCAACTGGTGGGTCCAACGCCACAAATAATATCATGCATATCGAAGGCAGCACCAGCAATCGTAATGGTAATACAAATATTCGGAAGATTAGTACTGGAAGTGGAGGGACAGTGAGTCCCTCCTTGAAAATGCAACTTCATATGCAACTGAGAACCACATAACAATAAGATTTTTCTGGACGTGGAATCTGATAGACGTCCAAGATATTTGTTTTTAATAGTACATGGTTTCAGATATTTTTCCATGGTTTGAGAGTCCAGATGTGGTTTCAGATATAACAAGTAATATAAGTACACATGGAGTAATACATGCTCGAACTTGGCATCACCACCAAGTCAACTAATATGTCCACATGCTCCTACATGCCTCCAGTGTCTCTGCCTCTTCAGCCGGTACAGGCGCCTACAGAACCCGGCAGTACAAGAAGGAGACTGGGACACTCATTCATGGCACCGCCATACTGTTTGTTAGAACAATCATCAAATGGTGGCGGTCCCTGCCAAGAATCCAGGAATACTATCAGTTCGTATCCGAAAATAAGAATCTACATTATTTGTATGCCGATGCGGGTTTTATCTTCAATGCCCAGGTTGAAATCGACGTGTTTCTGATCGCGTCGCTGATTGATCATGGTTCTGACAACCTCCGCTCGACCTTTGCACACTTCTTTATCTTTATCTTTGTCTTTCATATCAATGCCCACCGCCAACAGCAACGCGGTGGGTCGCAAACCATGGATTTCCTTCGGCATCCGCAGGTTCGCGTCGACTCGTGGATCCTTGAGAAAGACTTCCACAACGTCCGCAAAACCATTGCTAGCAGCTATCATTAGCGGTGTCATGCAGCCTTCTATTATTCTACCCGAATGAGAATTCCGCTTCCGCCTGCCTGCTTTAATATAATTGGTACTAGCCTCAGGGTTCATGATTGATAGCAGACGTTCAAAGACATCTACATCCCACACACGCCCCATGTTCGGATTGGTGTTCTGGTGCTCGAGCAGACGGCCGACGACGTCCGGATGACCCTTTCTGGCAGCGATGAACAACGGTGTCTCTCCTATCTGAAATGACTCCAACTCGTAATCCTGTGGTAGGTAACCCTTGTTTGCTCCCACGTTTGGATCAATCCCCGGATATTTCAGCAAACGGTCGACGATGTCCAGATGACCTTGGGAAGCAGCTATAAACAAAGCCGACTGTTGTTGATCCTCGTGATGATTCATCATATCATCATGACTGAACGGCTTGTTGACATCGATGTCTTTATTATTTGAACGCCCCTCCAGGAGGAGTCTGATGGTCTCTGCATCACCCATCTCAGCCGCCAAACTCAACGGCGTGTACTTCTTTCCGTTCACAGTTCCCACCATGTTCACATCGACGCGTTTGTCAGCAATCAAGGCTCTAATCACCATCACCCCCTCGCGCCCTTGCAACTCAGTCTCCATGAGAAATGGTAGACCATCTGCAAATTTTTGCGTGCGACATTTTTCAGGAGACCCTTGGTAACCTATCATAATACCTGCAAACAACGCCGTCCCTAAGCTTGTATTTCTGTCCACACTCCATGATCCTGTCTCGTTCACCTTCAATCCCTCACCACGTTCCAGTAAGAGTTCGACCACCTCGGTACGACCCTTGCGGGCAGCCTCCAGCAACGCTGTTCTCCCGCTGGTTGACAAAGATGCGTTCACATCGATTTCTTGATTATCAGGTGAAGTGCTGCGGCGGGAGTCCTCCGAGTTGTACTCTAGCAAGACTCTGACGACGTTTGCGTGACCCTCGCGAGCAGCCAGCAACAATGGTGTGGCTCCATCCAATTGATCTCCTTCTTTCTGCAACAACGCGTTCACATCGATGCGGCGATGCTTCAGCAAAGCTTTGACGACCTTTGCATGACCCGCCTCAGCGCCCGCGTGCAGCGGCGTGTGCCGTGGCGAACCCGCAAGGGCGTTCACATCAATGTCGTCGCGCTCTACCAGAAGTTCAACCACTCCTGCATAACCGCGCACGGCAGCCGAGTGCAATGGCGTTCGTCCGAGGGAATTCCAATCCGGTTCCCTCGTTCTCTTGTCAATGTTTACCGAGCCCAGGTTCACATTGATCTCGTTGCCCATCTCTGCAAGCAGAAGTTCGACTATCTGAGTGTGACCCATTGTCGCAGCAAAAGCCAACGCTGTTTTTCCGACTGTTTGTTTCTTCGCAGACCTCGCATTCACATTTTTGCGCACCTCGGGCTCTGCGAGCAGACGTCGGACACCTTCCAGGTCCCCTGCCGAGGCCTTCATCATCAGCTGCGTGTCTGGTTTTTCTTGGCTTTCCTCGTCGTTACCTGGTAGTTGACTTTGTTGGCTTTCTCCGTTTGTTGCGCTCGGTCTTTTTTCTTCAGGCATCGAAGAGTCAGGCGTCGTCAAAAGTTCTGCATCTCCGGCTTTTTTCGCCTGACCGCCCGCATTCCAGGGATCATCAAAGACGACATCATCATCATGATCTTGGTAGTATCTTCCTTCGAGATGTTGGTTTTCCTCGTTTGTTGTGCCACCGCACGTGGAGAAGTCGGTCCTTTGTTGAATAGAAGTTCTTTCCAATAGTTTGTCATCATGCAATCGCCCATCTTTCATGCGTTCGAACAGGGATAGTAGGGGGGCACGAGCTCGCTCCTCTTCCTGGCGTTCGAGCAGGTATCGCTCTCTGTTTTTTTTGGTATTCATATCCACGATAATACGGCCGCTCATGACCAGCTTGGAATCCTCCAGGCCTTTTGTTCTGGTCCGGAAGAATTCCACGCCCAACTCGGAAAACGATACGGGGTCGTCCACCCGGTTCAAGAATGGCTGCACCGGCTCACAAGTCACTATCCCCATCTCCCCGCTCTTGAGCAGCGCGTGCGGCGCCTCCTTCCCCAGCTTCCACTTGATGGCATCAAGTGACTTGATCGCCGTGATCTTGCACGTACCGTGACCGTAAAAATTCGAAAAAAACAGAAAGGGCGAGGAGTTTACGCTAATCTCGTCTACGCCCAGGACGTCCACCATTGCAACGAAGGAACGTAATGGTTCCTTCTCTGATGCGATCTGCATATCGACATCATCCGGTTGTGGCGGAACAAGCCCGAGTGAGTTCTCGTTTTCACCACGCGGGAGCATCATCCGATCGGGGGAGTCAGTTTTAAGAATATCCAGTTTCTCACCATGATGGGATCCCTCATCTTTTTGGCGTTCGACCCCCCTGAGGGATGATTCTGTTTCGGCCCCAGCGTGATCATCTCGCGCGTTAGTCATCATGGGATCGACTTCGGCCGGATTCATCATCATTCTGTCTCCTGCGACCCAAGGACGGTAATTTTTGGCGAGCAGAGCTCGGACAACACCTTCGACATCTTCATCCTTGCGGGCAGCGATCCTCAGCGGCGCGTTCTCATGACCTCGCGCATGATTAATAAAGGGATTCATAGCTTCCAGAACCATCGTGGAAAACGGTAAACTACGGCAGTCACGATGACCGTGCTCGCCAACACGACGTTCAGAAAAATCAAGGTTCGCACCTGTGTTCTTGCCACGAAAAATATTAACATGATGATCAAACAACTTGGTAACGCTTTCTTCTTTGACCTTCTTCTGGAGAAGGGACAGTCGGTCGTTGCTGTAAAAGAGGGACGATCGGTCGTGGTCGCGGAAGAAATTATCACAAAAGACGTGGTAGGAGTGATCCCAGTCGTGGCAGTAGGAGGAAGAGAGAAGAGGACCGTGGTCGTGATAGGGAGGACGAGCCTGACGAGGACCGTGATGATAGTACTTGACACTGTAGTTCTTGTTCTCGTTCGTCGAATCCGCCGACGGTTGCATCATGCAATCATCACCACCACCGTTCTTCTCGCTAGGAGCACCACGACCAGGACGGCCGCTGCTCAAAAAGAACATGGGCAACTGGTCATGATCTCCATGATCATCACGTTTGCTCTTCTCGGGGAAACACAAATTCTCGATGATTTCAGCCCTCGACCGACGAGATGAGCTTCCACTCTCGAATTTCAAAAAAGGTAAATTATTAGGAGGAAGAAGAAGGAGTGTTGATTCTCGATTGCGAGGCTGCAAATCATCTTCAGGAAAGACCTGTACCTGTCTTTCCTTATCCCGCAGCAGAGGATCAGACGTCGGTCCTTCGTCGTGCTGACGACCTGATGCTAACGCCATGCCTTTGCGCTTCTGGAAAAATGCGTACTGCTTCTGGAGACATGCGTCGAGGGAATGATGTGGCAGAGCCTGAGATCTGAAGATTTCTCTGTGTTTGGACAAAATGTCTCGCTCTTCTTTTTGCACGACTTGAGCCGGATCATTCACTCCGAAGAAATCATCTTCAGGAGATTCCCTCAAACGGCTTGGTGGAGGCTCCGCCGATGCCCTCGACCAAGGTGAATTGCTGCCACTCTCAACGTGCTCACTGACACGTCTTCCCGACAATTTAGGTTTTTTCCATTCACGATCAAGAAACTCATCGTCATCAGCATTGAAATTCTCCAAATTCAAACCAGATGAATCACTAGGTTTGTGAAGAAGAAGGTTCTTGCCAGAATGCAGCAAATCATCTTCAGGAAAGACCTCTCTTTCTTTATCGTGCAGAGGGATAATTGTTGTTGATTCTCGATTGCGAGGCTGCAAATCATCTTCAGGAAAGTCTTGTCTTTCCTTATCGTGCAGCGCGATCACATCTGGCAAGGCCATGATTCTTTCTTCATCTTCACTTCTTCTAGTCGCAGGTCGAAGTGCCGCTGATAGAAAATGATCTCGCGCAGTGATTCCTCGTGCTCCTTCTTGTGTACTACCGGCAACGTGCTCACTTCTTCCAGACTTTTCCAATTCTTGTCGTAGATATACTTGTCGGAGATCCCCCAGAGCTTCCAAAATTTTTCCATATCTTTCGAGATTCAGCTCGAGATTTAGCTTTTCTGAGATGCCCGTGAGGGGGCATGTGACTTCACGGTGATCTACTACATCGCTGCCGTGCACATCGCCACCACGCGTAACGTCCATAGCCTGGACCGTGAACGAGGTGAACGGCGCCGAAAAAGCGGCGACCGCGGCAAGTAGCACCACAACGCGAGAACTAGTCTTGAACGTTCTAGTCATTTTGCTTGCTGCCTTGGTGTATAGCAAAAACTTCTAAAAAACCGGGAACTAGAGAGGAACGAGATGATTCTCGCAACTCCGAAGGTATAGATATCTATGAGTTGCACACTACTATAACACTGAGTCCTGACTGACGGTTGATGACCTTAAGGATGACGAATCTTCCGAACGTTGATTGATTGATTGATTGATATACTCAGTTTGTGTTCTTGCTGTGGGAGACATTGACATTGATGCCATTGCCGCATATTTTCATTCATAGCTTGTCATATAGGATTTCAAGAATTAATTCACACGCAGGAATGTACTCAAACATATTTTTAGATGGAGGGATAAAGACGCAGAAGGAAGAATCGCGAATGTGGATGCAGAGAACAAAATGATGTAGATGCAAAGACAGAAACCATGTCTTCTGGAGATGATTGGATTGGATTATCGATGGGTATACCTCCATGTTTGCAGATGAGAAAAAATCAGAAACCGATGCAACTCGAAAATGGGAACGCCGCATAGAAGGAAGAACTGAATATCTCTGGATTCCTTCGAATTTGGTAATGGTAGGTCTTGGCTCTGAAAAAAACCCACTCATCGCCCCCCACGAAGAACGGAGGAGGTAGCAGGTGGTTTCATGAATCCAAACTTGGTTTCCAAAACTACAACATCACTCAAGCGCCAACTTCCAGTGATCATTACGCTACAGCTCGTTTATGTCTCCTTTATTTTTTCCTTTCCTGCCCTTCTTGCCTTTTTTATCTTTCCCGTCTTTTCCTGCCGCCAATTCCCGCTTGCCCTTGCCCGCACCGTCCTTATTCATACTACTCGCCGTGCTCCCTTGATCACCTCCGCCTCCCCCCTTGCCTTTTCCCTTGTTTTTATCTCCGGCCTTCATCTTGTCCTGTTTCTCCTGTTTGCGCTTCTCGTATTCTTGTAGCTTGCCTCGCGCCCTGTAGCTTGCCTCCGTCTCTTTCTCGGCCATCTCCAGCACCATGGCGCGGAAGGTATCTTCATCGAAGAACTGCACCTCCCCGAAGGTCGAATCCGGGTACAAAGGTGTGCATCTGCGCGCCTCCTTCGACTTCTTCGCGCGGATTTTGCCGATGCTGGTCTCGAGGAAGGCCATTTTTTGCCGCGCCGCAATGCGCCCATGCTCTCGCCGTTGTCTCTCGATATCCGTCTGAATCTCCTCCTCTGTTTTCTGCTTCTGAATCGTTTGTGACTTTGGATCATCAATCCGATTCTGATTATTACTAGCATCGCCATTTTCCTCCACATGCGCCCAATACCATGCGTCTGCCGCTCCGAACTCGTCTTGCGCCGCAAAAATCTGCGATAGCCACCCGTAGTCGTCGATCTGTCCCCACCAAACGTTCAGCGCCAGGTTTCGCTGCTTCTTTTCGCTGCCCGAGGAGTCGCTGCCGCTCCCACTGCCGCTCGAGTACGAGTTCACTTGGTGCCAGAACTTGTTCGGGATGTAGAGCATATCCCCCTTCTCCAGCTCGCCGAGCAGTTTCGGCGTCTCCGCGAAGTTCGGAAACTTGTCCGGGTCCACCGCCAGCTGGTGCACCGGCGACGTCCCGGGGTGGTGCGGGTGGAAATTGTACTCGGAGTGCCTTGACAAATCCGTGGTCACGTCTTTGCCGCGGTCCATCTGCCGCCTCTTCCGCGCGTCCGCCCCACTGCTGTCCATCAGGTACGAAAATCCGTACACGCCCTTACGCCCGTGCTCCTGGTCGATCAGCATCACCTTCTTGCTCCCCTCGAGCTGCATCAGCAAATTGTCCGCATCGTCCTGGTGCAGCACCGAGCTGGTGCCGCCCGCCGAATACCACATGGTCAGCGACTGGTACAGCATTTCCTTGCACTGCAGCATGTACGGGATGGGGATGTCGAAGAGCATCGTGTTGTTCCTTGTCGGGTCGAACGCGATGCGCGTGTCGAGAACTTTGCCGAAGGTCGCTCTCGCCTTTGCCTTGTCGTCGTCCGTGACCCCACCGGTGGGGTGCTCGCGGGTGCCGCCGTCCTGGTTCCACAAAATCTGCTCGTACATCTCCTCCAATTCAACAGTTCTTGTGCTGACAGTTTCACTCTTCGGAGGCGCCTCGCCACTGGGTCCGGCTCCACTCTCCTTCTCAGCCGCCTCTTCTTCCTTCTCCAACTTTGCGGCCAGCGCCCTGGCTGCTTTCTCCTTCTGCCCGAGCACGAAGTTGAATCGATGGGGCAGATCGGTGACGATTTGTCGCTCCAGCCCCGCGATCGTGTACAGCTTCTCCGGATGCTCGTCCATGCGTCGCACGAAATCGCTGAGAGAGTGCTGCTCCCGCGGTCCGTCCCGGTCCTCGGTCTTGTTCAGCTCGGTCGTCACGGGCAAATTCGCCGCGAAAGAGTCTTTCAGAAAAAACTCGTCGTTCCACCGCGAGAGACCGCCCCAGAGCTTCTTCTCCCCGCCCGTCACAGATGCGTGCTTCTGATCGAACAAGGCGCCCTTGAAGATCACCGGCTTGTTCTGGCGCATGTACTTGGTGTAAAATTCAAAAAACCCGATCTGGCCGTCGATCACCTCGATGTAAGAAACGTGTTTGCCCTTCTTGTTCAGCTCCTGCATGGGCTTCACCTTGTGCTTCTTCCGCACGGGGTAGGCCGGCGGAGACACGCCGGGAGGAAGAGCGCGGACGATAGGAAGAACTCCACATGATAAAAGCAGTAGTAGTGCCTTTAGTCGTAGTAGTTGTAACGATGCCGCGACCATTTTGCCAGGCGCCGAGGATGATGATGAGGAGTTGTGAGTCCTGGCAATGTATGAAATGAGTGAGGACCTGGGATCGATCTGACGATGTGTACGATATGATTGGTGATGTAGTTCTAGTTTGAAATTGTTACTGGGAACAAGACCACTTTTGCGACGCGAACGAGAGAGGATGATCAATTGGAAACAGATCCAGCAAAAATGCAACTACCTGACCTACTACGAGCTCAGAAACCAAATTTCTTATTTCCAAGAAACGCGAACATTGAACTGGAAGCCCGAGAAAACAACGGAACAATAGCCTCCAGATGGCATTCCTGACAACCATTTCAGACAGATTAAGTAGTTGTTGTGTAGCGCTCCGTGTTGGTTGTGTTGATTTTGTTCACCTGCCATCCTCCTACCCGTCTTGCACAGCTCGTAAATTCTCGGAATCGTATGAGAATAAACAGAACTATTTGGTACTATACCATCGAATCGAAATGAATTCTGATGTGCCCTGTGAACCCTGTGTGTGTATCAGGCATCGCGATACGGGGAAAATCAATCTCCTGTATACCTACGCCAAATTTTATTGGTGGTGTGTTCTCAAACCAGTACGCCTGCCGACGATTCACGTCGATAGACATCATGCATATAGACATGCTTCTGAATACCACGAAAAGACGAATGTTTCCTCCATTAAACGGAGATAAACTGGCTCCTCCCTCCCCAGTTTGGAGTAATCGCTGAGCTGGAAAATTTTGAGCGGATGTGAAGAAAACTCTTTAGCACGGACGTTGACGTTAAAATTTCTTCTGACTGGCTAGGCTTGGTACGCGGACAGAAATCTTCGAACGAAACTCTCGCATACTGCGAGTTATGGATAGTGGAATGTGTGAAGAAACGAAACGCGACGATAGCGCTTTATTCCAACACTTGATTGAGTTTCATCATGTACGGAAACTATAGCGACTTTACGTGTTGTGGATAACTATGCATAACAACTGTTTAAAAGACTCATCTCTAGCGATATTGATTGACACGAAACGTGCTAATCAGCTCTCTTCTGTGGCAAAACTAACTCGAGTACTAAACTGTAAACTGGAATTGGTCTCTGACATAATTCTCATGATGTAAAGAATCCGAATAACAACTGTCTATTAAGTCCGTCATTTCCTTGGGCATACAAATAATAGCTCTCAATACTAGTGAGAGGGAGAGGAACAATCTTTACGGTTTTTGCCCCTGCCAACAAATCAAATAAAAGAGGGAAATCAAATCTCCCTCTGGTTTTCGTACTGAGCAATTCTCTTTGGAATGCAAAACACTGAGACGATCATCAGACTCCGAGCTGTCCATTCTAAATTCTTGAGTCTGCAAGTATCGAAGGTACGTGTCGGCCGAATTCGAATTCCCCTGAGCAAGCATCCATGTGTTGTTGGCAACTGAATCTCCTCATCCTTGCGGGCATCGCACCCAATCCTTCAGTGTCGGCGGCGTTCCGTCAGCCGGCCAGTCGTAGCCACTCCTCAGCTCATGGATGTTGCCCTGCCGCTGTGTGACAGTCATCAGCGGTTCTCCATACTCGTCAACGAGTTCTCCGCCAACTCCGATTTTTGCGGTCGTTGGAATCCCCAAATAGTTTTTGTCGCGCGGGTACGAGCTGCCATCCGCATCCACACGCGAGATGTCGAAGATCTGCACGCTTTCACCATGATTCTTGATGCGGCGATTCGGAGGATTGGAGGACTCTCCCCCGCACAGCAACCATACAGTGCCATCTCGTGTCTCTTGGGTGTTCACGCGCCTGTAGTTCCAGTCCTTTTCCTTCAGGTGTGCGCCGCTCTTGGCCCCTTTCTTCATATCCTTCATGTACTGCTGATGATGTGCACTGGGCGGATGCAAGAATAAGCCCCCGTGTGCGGCCCCTATTCCCGAGAATGTTGGAGTACCTCCTCCTGTTGTCGTACCATTGGCATTCTTCTTGGTCGGACTCGTACCATTGGCATTCTTCTTGGTCGTGCCTCCTCCCGCATGATTAGAAGTAGTGCCAGCTCCTGACCTAGTAGTAGTGTAGCCTCCCGGCTTCAGAAACTTCTTGTGCTGCGCCTCCGGGGCAAACAACGGCAGACACGCCGTCGGGACGAATCGCGGCGGGGGATCGAACTCGACTTCGCTGCGGACATAGGGAGGGCGCTGAACAGTGTGACCTCCGAGCGTTATCGTTCCCCGCGCCAACGGCACGGACGCAATCATCCTCACGCTAACGACCTCGCGTCCGCACCACTCCTGCGGAATTCGGGTGGAAATCGGCAACATCGCTCCCTGCAGCTCGTGGAGATTCATGTCAGGGCGGAAAGGGATGATCTGATTGTTCGACTTGGTGTTGATAAACTGTGTCCCTATCGGAATAAGCCTGAGAAACGTATGCGCGTCAAGCTCGATGTCTGTGTTTAATGTTGGAATGGTTTATTGTTATATGTGAGGAACCTAATTAAATCTAGCAGTAAGTAGAGGGATCCAATGATGGTACCAGACTGAGAAACGTGTGCACGTCAAGCTCGGCCAATAATATCGAAGAGTTGAGTATACGTTTCATTCGCTTTCCGTTTTTCCCCCACTCTTCGTTGAGATACTTGAGGCGTTGCTCCTTGCGTACTGGCCACGTCTCCCCCGCGGTTTGACGACAGAGACACTCGTAACAGAACGCGTTTTCGATCACGTCTGCAATTTCCTCAGGTTGCTCGGGCCAATGCACGGACTTACTACTGGGGCTCGACGGAGATTCGGGTTCGGCTCCTCCTCGACATGTTGCTTCGGCTCCTCCTCGATTTCCTTCTGGCTTGTTCGGCGCCTCCTGTTGCTGTTGGAGCGCTTTCCGCATTGCCCACAGCACGCTCGAGGCCTCGGCGTCCCGCTCCAAGTCGCACAATGATACACCACTGCCAGGAGCCGACAAACTGCACTGTTGCAGTTGCTCCGCCAACGCTCCTACTGTTGGCCTCACCGGGCTATCATCATCTGGATCTTGCCTATTCAAAGTTTGAGAATCAACGCCAAGACTGAGAGGACTGTTATTTCTGGAGGAGCCGGGACTCGCAGACCCGCTGGAAGTATTATTTGAGGGAGTTGCAGTAGAGCACGCTGTGGAATCGCTCAGATTGCTCAGCTGACGGCGGAACAACCCACTGGCACTGTTGAATGATGCAGTCTTCTCGCTTTTCTTCCCCTCAGCCTCTTGAAGACCAAGCTGCTCCCCTCCTTCACAAGGCGCACAATAGACGTCGTCACCGTCACCGCCCGACTTCTTCTGCTTCAGGATCGATTTTGGGGTATTTTTAGTTTTCGCTCCTGTGTTCGAACCGCCCTGCTCGCCGCCCCTCATACGACTCGCGATCTGCGCTCCAAACTCGCCATCCAGGCCGCATGTGCAGCAACCCTCCCAGAGAGGGTAAGCCACACGAGGATCGTACTCTGGCGACATTCGTTGCTCCTGTTCGGGAACGGGAACGATTACTACCGCATCGTCAGCTGCTGCAGCTTTCTCTTCAGATGCAGTTTTCTTTCCAGAGTCGATCACAACACCCCCGTCCGAGGAGTTGTCAGATCCCTCTGTCCATCCGCTTCGTTTCTTCTTGTGCGCATGGCCGTACGAGGATGCGCCATCCAATATGGAAGACACCATGGCGAAACAACAGGATGGACAGCTCGAGTCGGACCTACTGGTAGTAGCACTGCCACTGGCACTGGCACTGCTGCCATCATTGCCATTGGCATCCTCGTCCGGCGGCGCAAATACTGGGAGACCGACACCCCGCACCTCGCGCGTATTCGATGATCCGACGGTTGAAACAGCAACGACCGAGACCAATGAGGACAAAATGATTGGAAGAGAGACGCACGTCATCGCGAGAATGCTGATGTGACGTAATATTCGTAAACGCACAATCCAATCCAACGAAACAGCGATGTTGTGTGCACTGTGTGAACCGTACAATTCGTTTTCGCAAAATTTCTTATTTAGTACACGTCGACTTTGCGACGAATGGAGACACTTAATAATCAGAGCTCACTCATATCTGTCTGCAATAATACACGTAGAATCTACAAAATGCTGTTAAATTAGCTTGTTTTTCACTTTTGTTTTTCGCCTGTCTCACTTGGTGATCGACGCGACAATATATGTGACGATGGAAATTAGGGATTCGCAGACAACACGACACCGAACCGACAAGAATGAGAGGAAATTTTTTAGCACGCCTATTTATTTGTGTTACCTACCGACGAACGAAGGAATGTTGTTAAAAATACCGCACTGAATGCATGATGAATCGCTGACAGATCGATCGAGGAAAGAAACAAAAGGGTGCTGCTTTTTATTTCTCGACAATGCGATCGCCAGAACATCCCTTGTAATCATTCTGCAAGAAATCGCTTGAATTAAATTCCAATTTTCATCGCGCACGACGACCACGAAACAATCTCGTCCAAAACTATCTCTGAATGTCAAAATCTGATCCAAAACCAACACTAGAGACACCTTACCTTTCTAAATTCTTCGATCAATTTCTCGTCGTGTCAATATCCGGCGAAAACAACCGGGGACAATTGAAAATGCGTTTTTTTTCATCATCATCACGAATGATGCCATTCGACGACGAAAATAGATCGAGGTTTACACAATTGAAATATTACGAACGTCATTACGAACTAAGACACGCCCCAATCCCATATCTCCACATCTGGTCGGTCGCTGCGTCACGCTGCTCTTTCTCGCGGAATAAACGGACCACAACACGGGAGCCAATCGTATTATGGCTCTGTGCGCCGCTGCGGCCGGCCCCATCTGCACCGTGATCATCATTACTAGTCGAAGAATCTTCTTCGGAATCCGAATCGCCCACGCGACGCTCCGTCCTAGCCATGACTCGCTTGTACAGAGGGTACATCACATCCAATCTGCTAATAACGGGGTTACTATTTTTATCCGCGCCGGCCCCGTCCGGGCCCGCCCCATCCGGGTCATCCTCACGGCTTTTCATCCTCATCCGCTCGAGTTGGCGCTGTGCCAAGTGAAGCCATTCCCACGGCCCTCGGTCCTCGTCACTGACCGAAAAACCGCCCTTCCAGACCTCTCCTGCATGGCCGAGTAGAGGGTTGCGCTGTTCCCGCTCTGCGCCAAAGGCCAGCCACAGCTCGAATGCTTCCGAGGTCTCCAGCTCGGGAGCTCGTCCCTTGAGCACCGCCTTGGCACGCTGCCGATGGTAGTTCATGCGCGCCTCGATTTCGAGAACTTCCGACGGCTGCGTGAGTCGGGGATCGTAGTTGTCAGGATCTTCTGAATCCTTCGACGTGCTGTAGTCCTCCTCGCACAACTGACGCCATTCTTTCTTCGACAGCTTGGGTCTACTACTTGTTGATCGATCATCAGTACCCAGCGACAGTGGTCTGGCTCCAACTCTCCCCCAGCAGTTACTACTGTGCAAGCCGGCATTTTGCAGCCACAGAAACTCAATATTATCGAGGTCCCGCAACGACAAGCGATCGAGTTTTTTCCGCACAATATCGGCAGGAAGCGAAGGCCGCACCCACGCTTTTACCGAACAATTCTCATCATCTGCACTGTTTTTCGCTCGCTTCTTCAACTTCGGATCGTTGTTTTCCTGCAAAAGACGCGCCAAATGGACGCGCTCGACAAACGGGATTGTGTAGCCGCGGGGATCTTCACTCTCTCTCCCGTGCCTGTCAGCGGGCCGGAACTCGTCGATCAACCGACAACACCCTTCTGGCAAATACTGGATGGTCCTTCGATCATGATCATGTTTCTTCTTCGATGTGTCGAGTATCCCCCTCGCTTCGAGCGTCCTCTGCAACACCTCCTTGTCGAGTTCCATGCTCCGCAGCACATCCAGCAGATACTGATTGTCCGGGAGGAGCCGCATGGCGCGCTCGGCTCGTTCGGTGGCTGTGAGGTTTTCTCGTCGCACTCTCTCAGACGTTTTCCTCAGCGAGGCGGCGACAACCTGCGAGTGCGGATGTTCAAACTCCTTCGGCTCGCGGATCAAGGGATCGTTGCCTGGACCGATAGAGAGACCACCCATCAACTCGCTAAGATCGTCCCCGGTGTGAGCATCCCGACCTTTGTCCATTCGTACACACAATACACTGCTGAGCAATACACACGACAACAAAAATCTTCTAGTACACAACGCCATCTTCTTGGCTTTTCTTTCTGGTTTTACTAACTAGGTGCGTCTTTCTGAAACTCTAAAAATGACCGCTAAACCTTTTAATAATATCGAATTATAGTCCTTGTCAACGACGACAAAATGACTTTTCGGAATTGCATACACGATCAAATTGTGCGGGAACAATTCTGAGCCTCACATTGGTGTCGTCACGACACACGATGATGACACTGCTGCGACATGTGTCTGAACTTCAACAAATTCCTGAGCTCGTGAAAAAATCGAAAACAAGATTGCGGGTGTGGAACACGACCGACACGAAATGAGGACACCTTCGGACTGTTGACTGTTACGACGTAATATATGCTATACAAGGACATTCATTCTTGTTTCAACTTACAACTGGGGTCTCACTCTTCGCTCTACGCTATCAAACTACAGTTTTCACACTTAAGTTTCCGATGCAATTTGCATCTCTTCAGAATGCTACAAACACAACAACACGTGGCAGGAACAATTACTTTTTAGAGAATCTACTAGACAATCCTGGAATCAAAAAATAAAAAGGCACTACACAAGGTTGAAACCGCACGCGGCTTCCAGCAGAATCACATATGGACAAAAGACTTTTACGACGTTAAAACTTATGCTGCAAATTCCACGAATCGAACGCATGAAAATTGTTCCTCTTGCTTGAACGTGTGTTTCTTCTCTCCTCCAGACAACGGATATTTCCGAGTCTCGACACACCACAAAAGAGCTCTCGTAACTACTTTGACTGTACTACTAATATGGATCATAGTAGTCTGTAACGACTGTTTAGTACTTACTCGCGGAAACAAAACTCACTAGTAGAGGTATAGGTCGCTACATTCGGCGATCCAAAATCAAAATCGCATCCAGACAGAATGCATATTTATGCAGAAGGAATCACACACACAGACTGATGCCCATCACATCGTCCGTGTCAAGCTTGTCTCAAAAGTGAATCTGGAGCCAATGAATCAGCAGCAGTTCAAGAATAGAAACAATACTCTTTCCTCGCGAGACAGATGATAGCTTTTCATGTGCTTTCAGATGAATGAATCGCTTCTTCAGCTTCCGTCCCCTCCCACCAGCATTTTCTTGATCGCAGTTCGCTCCTTGACGACGAACATCCCGGCAAAGAGAGTGCATAAGAACATCTGCATGTACACGCTCCGCTCCCTCTTCGACTCGTTCAGAATTTTTCGTCGAAGCTCCTCCTCCTCCCTCAGTCGCGTCGCGATTGCAGTTATGCTGTGGCTCCGCTTGGGGATGTACACCGGCTCCGTATCGTTAGCCAAAATCTCATGCACCTCGTCGTTGAACTGGTACCTAAGCGATGGAGCGGAATGTATGATGTGGAAGAAGCGGAATGATCAATGATGTGTAAGTAAGTACTAAGTACAATGATGTCCAAATGATGCAATGGGTCGTGGTAGATCATGCCCATAGTACATGGTGGAGGTGTTGGTCTAGGCTTGTAGCGTATTAAGTGATGGTCCTTGTTCAGCCTGAAAAAGTGAACAGTAGTTGGTAGTACCCCAAGTTAATAGCATTTTCTTTTTTTTTATGTACTACTTATAGTACAAGAATAAGTACCTGACAAACAGTCCCAGGTCCACCTTCTGTCGCAATGAAAGCGGTATGGGGTTGAAGAATCCCGGCAGATCCGCTCTTGAGGTTGAACTGCCCCCAGACAGAATGAGACGGTGCGCCTTGTAGTCGACTTGACACTGTGTCGCCACCCTGACGTCGATATACAGCCCGTCTTCACCACATCGATTCGGAGAGCACATGTCGTTGAATGCGAGATAAAATTTGGAAAGAACTGACATGTCGCCATACCTGAGGATGGATATTCCGTGAGTGAGTTTGTGAGTGAGTGAGAGAAATGCCCACGGAATGCTCACCATGGAAGGATCAATGAAATTTATTGGAGGACGAAGAG
>JACKZZ010009014.1_pt1 | contig 18587 bp, 16 predicted proteins | sample 8027871 | NCBI WGS metagenome assembly JACKZZ01 (sample SAMN15724774, study PRJNA655200) | protist metagenome | isolation source: fluorescence activated cell sorting (FACS) single amplified genomes of... | place: USA: West Boothbay Harbor, Gulf of Maine | collected 2000-07-19
TTTTCAAATTTTTTCCCTGGATTATATTTTATAAATGGTATTGTATCATTTGAATTTATAATTTTAAATAATATTTCTAATGGTAATCTTATTTCAGATTTTGGATGAATAGTAAAAAATATATTCAATATACCTTTCTCATTGTATTTTATATCATTAAAATCTTCATCAAATATTTTTATCCTACCATTATAGTTATCAAAATTTTTTGATAACTCATCTTTATTTTCATAATATAAATTGTCTGTTTTTTTCCCTAGTTCCCCTATTGTTCTAATTTTATCGTGTAAATATAATTTTGGATAATATAAATTTAATATATATTTATCACTAATTCCGTATTTTTTTGTTGAATTTATAACATCAGATGCGATACACAGATATATTATATCACCTGTGTTTCCATATTTAAATAATAAATCATCGTTATTATACATTATCATATTACTTATATTTTCTTGAATTATTGGGTTCATCCTTCTAATATTGTAAGGGTTAATTATGTATGGGTATTTTTTTTTGAATATTAATTTTTGACCCAATGAAACCAAGAATTTATTTTTTTCATCCCATTTAACATTTGTATTGTTAAGTAAATCTTCATAGGAAAATAATTTTTTATTTTCTATATTACATTTTTTAATATTAATATCATCATTAATATTTGACAAAAAATCACAATAAATATCATATGTCATGTCAAAATTATTTAATTGCGTTAATTGATTATAACTTATTATAGGATTTATATAATCTTCATTTATAGCAAATAAATACATTTCATTTGTACATTTTTCTAAATTCGTGTATGCCATTATTTTATTTTTTATTTTTGAAATTGTATCATCCAAATATATAGTTTTATTAATATATGTAGTATTCTTTTCACCTAAATTTTTTTTGTTATCATTTCCTATAAAAACATAAGTATGTTCTACTTTATTATCAATAATATATTTAATTTGAAACATATTAGACATATATATATATTTTATATATATATTTAAATGAATATTATTGCTGCAGTGTGTAAAAATAGAGGCATTGGTTATAAAAATCAATTACCATGGAAATTAAAAAATGAAATGCAATATTTTAAAAAATTAACCGTTGGAAATGGTAACAATGCGGTTGTTATGGGGAAAAATACCTGGTTAAGTTTGAATGATAGACCTTTAAAACAAAGAGATAATATTATTATCTCTAATACTATGAGTTCGGCTATTAAACACGACAATACATATGTATTATATAATAAGGAATATAGCGAACCAAATCTATTAGAATGGAAAGGTATGTTTAAATATGATAAAATTTGGATAATAGGAGGAGAAAGTATGTATAATAGATTTATAAATACTAATCATATTGATAAAATATTTTTAACTGAGATTGACCAGGAGTTTGAATGCGATACATTTTTCCCACATATCCCATCAAATTTTAAATTATTAGAAGAATCTAATAAAATAAATGAAAACAATATTTCATATAAATTTAAAGTTTATAAGAACTTGAAAAATAAGGGTGAATGTGAACTTGAAAACCATAAATGGTGCGAAACACATTTACATCAAGGCTTAGATTAAAGATCATAATAGGGGTTGTCTGTTATTTTCATTCCACAATATAACATATTTTTCTTTTTATAATTTTTTGGCTTATAAATACCCATTTTAACAGCACTTTGTAACATGAATTTGAAATTTCCCCAAAATTCATCTGTATGCCCAACAGTTTTTGTTGATATATGAGCCATTTCATGTATTGCTACAAACATTAATGTATTTTCGTCTATTAATTGATCACCCAATTTGGTTTTTGTTACGCAAAATGCTAATTTTTGCCCTTTATTTTCTGAATACGCTGTAAATTTGCTTGTCGGTAATATCTCAACAATTTTTTTTGGTCTAAACCCATTAACTAATCTTTTGACATTTTCTCTGTCGCTATATTCCTTTTTCATATACTTGACTAAACCTTTCATTTTTACTGTAGTTCTTGCTAATAGGTCTGCAGCCAATTCAAGTTTAGCTCTTTCTCTAACGCAATATTGTTGTCCATCTACATCAGATACTATACATTTTAAATTAAATGCGTCAGACTCTAAATATATTTTTAATGATAATCCTATTATTAATACTACCAATATATAACCAAACCCATTGATATCTAAATTCATATATAATATGATTATATTAATTCATATTATAAAATTATATTTAATTGCTTCCAATTTCTAAAGGCCTCCTGTAAGGATCTCCAGTTATTGTGCTTCCATTCCATGGTCCGGTTTCCATCTTTGGATTTGGTGGCTCACTTCTTAATTGTAAATTAGCATTTCTTAAACTTTGCCCTACCGTGTTAATACCAATATGATGTCCTGCTTTTAATAAACTAACATTTTGTAAATCTCCTGCTCCTTGTGGGTTCAATTTTGAAAAATCACTATTATCATCTCTTGGTAATAATTCACTAGGATTTACTACTTCTTGTTTAGCACAACTTGGTGGCAAACCATAACTATCCGTATTCATTCCAGAAGCCTCTCCATACCCCTCATTGTCTCCCTCTGGATCTGCTGGTTGATAATTTGATGCTCCTCCATCTACACTGGATTCACCACTGTTACGTTGGTGTGCATTCTCCATATTACTAAGAATCATTGATTTGTTGGATGAATAGTTATATAAAGCATAAATCACAAAAATAGCAGCGATAGCCATTACTGCCGTATTAGAAGTTAATTTTTTAATTAATTTATTGACACTACTAATCATTCTTTATAAAATTATAAGATAAAATATTTTTTTAGTAAAAAAACTATTTTATCCAAGATCTCTTACTTTTCGCTAAATACTTCGTCGTCAAATTCACTATCATCATCTGATGTATCTAATTCATCTATTAAATAAGATTGCTTTATTTTTTTTGCTTCTAAATAAGCCTTCACTGCCGCTAGTTTTGCTTGTCTAGCTTTTTCTTTTGCGGCTTTATAAATATCTAAATATATTTCATTAGGATCTCTTAAATTCATTACCCCTTCATTTTTTGGTATTTCTAAAACAAATTCTTCTAATTCTTCATTTTTTTCTAAATCTTTATTCCGTGTTTCTTTTTCATTTATAAATTCTTCTATTTCTTTCTTTACATTATTTTCTTTTTCTTCATCTTTTTCCCCCATATTTGCTATTATTTCTTTTTCTTCTTCTTCTTCTTCTGGTTCTACTACTTCATCTACGGTCTCTTGCCCTTGCTCTACATCTTCTAGTAGTTCTTCTTCTTTTGGTGCTGGTACTTCCACTTCTTCTTCTTCCACTTCTTCCACTAGTTCTTTTTCTGCTACATCTTCTTGTTTTTTATTTTCTTCTTCACTTTCATTTATTTCAATTCTTGGTGCTGTATTATATTTAATTAAACATTTATCAAATTTATTGGTATCGTCCAACATCATTATTTGTTTTATTCCAAATTCAATATGAAAACTTGTTGAATTAAATTTTAATCCATTAATTTGTAATATACATATTATTTTCGCTTCTGGTTTTAAATCACCAATTGACATTTCAGTACCACTTTCGTTAAATATTCTTAAACTATCTAAAGTTTTATTTAAAGTTGTTCTACATAAAAATTTTTTTTTATAATTTTTTATACTTTGTATCCAATTATATTCAATATCGTCTAAAGTAAGTTCGTCATAAAACCATAATTCTCTTTTTTCATATATAATATCTCTAATTCTATCTTCCATTTTTTTGACCCAATCTAGAATTATAGAATCATCAATGCTAAATAATAAATCACAATATGTTTTCTTCCCCGTTTTATGAATTCCCTTTTTTGTGTATATTTTAGGCGTTTGTACCAATAAGTTGTCACCATTTTCAACTACTTTAGAGAAATATGTTCCACCCTGTAAAGGTCGTGGTGTTAATAATGTAATTTGGTTAAAGTCATAATTTTTTAATTTTGCAACTGTATTCATTTAAAAAATATTAAGATATATATTTTGTGATATTTTCGCAAATAATTTGTATTTATAAAAAAACTTTAGTATATGAACATTAAAGAAACTTTAATAAATGATTGTATTGATATTTTGAATAGAAAAGATGTAAAGGATGAATTCAAAAAAATGATGAAACCTCTCATTGACTTAATATTAAAAGAATTATATCCATATATTTATTTATCTATTATTTTTGTATTTATAAGTTTTCTGTTAATTTTAGGAATTTTTATATTACTGATGCGTAATAAAATATTATTAAATTCTAATAAATTAAGATAAAAATATTTATATAATATATAATGGCTAAACGAAGAACTCGTAGAATGCGTAAAAGAACGAAACGAAGAAGGGGAAGTAAAGGAAGAAAATCTAGACGCAGAAGAGGCGGCAGTGTTGTAGGTGCTCTTAAAACGGCGTTGTTACCTTTTTTGCTTTACAAGGCACAAAAACACATGCAAAAAAGAAAAGGAAGAAAAGGGGGCAAACGAAGAAAAACTAAAAGACGACGTTAATTTATGATATAAATATTTAAATATAAATTCATATCATATACTATATGGGAGATTTTCAAACGAATATTCAAAATTGGGTTAGCTTAGATAACAAAATCAAACAACACCAAGCCGAAGTAAAACAATTAAGAGAAACTAGAAATAATTTATCTGACAATATTTTTGGTTATGCTGAGCAAAATAATTTAGAAAATGCTGTTATTGAAATATCTGACGGCAAATTAAAATTTCAAAATACTAAAGTTACTAGCCCCCTAACATTTAAGTTGGTTGAAAATTGTTTATTAGAATGTATTCCCAATGAAGAAAAAGTCAAATCTCTTATGAAATACATAAAAAGTAAAAGAGATATTAAATTTGTAAATGATATTAAAAGGAGCTACATAAAATAATTTATATGAGTAAGCATATAAATGATTTGCCTCTTAATAAAGAAAAACTAGATAATCATACTTTAAACGCTTTCAAAAAAATTCAAGAAACTAGAATGAATAATTATAAATTAGAAGCTCAAGAAGATTTTCAAAATTGGATACGATATAGAAATAATATGGATAACACCTATATTTTTATTGATGGCTTAAAAGACCTACTTAAAAATCATAATCGTAAAATCATTGATGATAAAGGATTTAAAAACATGATTGCTTCTATATTATATAAACATTCGCGATAATGGACAAACTATTAGACGATTATGAATATGATGAATTATGGAAAGAAATAAGAAATGAATGGAATTTAGATGATTTTTTGAATCACCCTGAATTATATAATGTTTTAGAAAATAACCAAATTGAAAAATATAATAATGAATTGCACGACAAAATATATAATTTGACCGGTTCATTTTATGAAAACTTCTGGCATCCGCATTTTTTGGACGAAAAAACTTCCGATTTCAATAATGAAATATCTAATGCTGTTTATTTATTCATAAATAAAAAATATGACGAAGATATTATTAAAAATAATCCAGAATTAATGTTTAAATTATTGGAATAATATATTTAAATATATTAAATGAACCTAAATGATTTCACTGTATATAAAGAAGCTGGTAATGTTTTAAGTATGGGATTCAAAATTAATAGTATTATTGCCAAACAAGGGTTGCCCGTTATGGTTGGTGGAGAAAATCCATTCAAAAAAGGAGCTTTTGATAATTTAAATGTTCCTCTCCCATTAGCAGTTTTACATCAAAAAGCTCACTCAGCAGCTCATGAATCAATGTCGGGAGGGGATAATACAGAAAATAATACTATAAATATGGAAAATATTCTTGACAATCAACAAATTGATGATTTATTATACAACAAATTATTAAATCTTAATAAATTAGGAGGGAGTAAAAAAAAATTTACTAAAAATAGAAAGAGAAAATCTAAAAAAACTACTAGAAAAAATTAATTATTAATTATTATAATTAATTTTTTTATCTATTTATGCTGTTCCTCCTGACTGCGAAGCAAGTTGTTTGAGTTCCGCTTGACCTTTTTGCACCGCCGCCATACCCACATCACCCGGTGAAGCTTTTGATGCTATTTGTTGTGGGGGTATTCTATGTTTATGTGACGCATGCGTATGCGCTACTTCTTTAGGTTTTTGAGCAGCCATCTCGTTTTCTAAATCATCTACATCATAACTATGGTTATAATCTGGCGACTTCCATTTTTCTTTATTCCACGACGACATTCTAAAATCTTGTATTCGTTTCTTATATTCACTTACTTTTTCGTCAAATTTACATTCATCTTTACTTTTTGGTCCTAATTGATGCTTATTTAATCTATCCTCTTCTCTTTTAAATGCTTTTCTTTTCACTCCCCAACAATTTACACCCAATTTCAAATTAGGATTATCAAAATAACCACCATTTATTCCTGGTCTCCCACAATCATGATTTCCTCCACCATCTTTACAACCTTTCTTTTTTTGAAGTTTTTCCCATGTTTCTTTTTGTGTTGGAAACAAACCCATTTGATCGGTAGACCAACCATAACCACACCATTCCGCTCCACTATTATATGCGCTTTCTATTTGACTATAACTTGCCAATTTACTCCCATGCGCTTTACATACTGCCTTCGCATCATCATAACTATAAATATTTCTCTTTATATGAAAAACCTCTTTTTGTGGTTTATGTTTTATATGAGTATGTTGTTTTGGTCCTTTTTCAACTTCTTCTTCTTCTTCTTCCTCCTCCACTTCCAAACCTTTCACTTGTACATCAACTTCTGGCGTTGTCCATAAATTTTTTACTGCTGTTTTTACATCTATCTTAAAAAAATATTGTAATCCATTTATTAATAATAGAAATATAAATATTCCCCACATCATTATTTCCATTAAATTCATAGTTTGTGCCCCCGGAACTCCCGACTGTCCTTCACTAGCATAACTCCCTAAACTATTGAACATTACTAAATAAAAAAATAATACAACTACTAATAATGTAATCACAAACGGATTTAAATTACCTCCACGATACTGTTCCATTACATCTCCATTTATGCCATTAAATAAACTTGAAAATCCTTTTGCTGGCGATACATCCATATATATATTAGTGACATCATTTTTTTTTAATTAATATTTTTTTTTACGATAGAAAAAACAATAAGCTTTTGGTGTTTTTAGACTAGCTAAGTTTTTTATTTCTGTTACTCTTGTATCATTAAAATGATACCAAGTTCCATTTGCGTTTTTTACAAATGATGTATAATGACCACCTTCTGTTCCACCCGAATGATTACATATACCATATAAATCATATATACAACCCTCCCTCTGATATCCAACTACATATTCTCTTAAATCTAAGTTTTCTAAAGGAAAATCTACAAATACCTGATTCTTCCTTCTTCCCGGTGTAAATCGTTTCAATGTAATTACCAATATATCAGGTAATTCCCAAAATATTATTCTTTTCTCACCGTTCTCTTTTCTATCTAACTCATCATTAAATACCTTACAATCTCCTTCCATCTTTTCAATACGAGTATATGCTTTTATACTTGACTTCAATGAATGAAAACTATCTATTTCTAATAATAAATTAAAAAATGGTTCTGGTGTTATATTTGAATAATTACTTTCCGATGATTTTACCTGAGATACATGAATTCCATAAAACAATTTTAAAAATTCACTATATTCCTTCTTATACATATTTCTCATCATTTCATAACATTTCATAGCTAATTTATCTACATTATTTTTTACATTTCCTTTTATATTCATTGTTACTTCTCTTTTTAATGAATTATGAAAACAATCTATTACAAATGTTAAAAATTCAGTTAAATCATTTTGAGCATATCCTGAAAATATTATTGCATCTTTTATAGTTGCCACTTTTTGTATTGAATCCACAAATCCTGCTGGGTTTATTGTACAATTTTCACTCCACATTAATTTTCTTAATTTATCCCACTCCATTAATATCAAACTATCCGGAACTCTATTTAATTTACTCTCATACACTTTTTTTCCTTTTCCATTCTCTATATTTAAAAATTCATTTAATTCGTATGTGTGTGACAAACATTGCAATGTTGAATTTAAAAAACAGGTATTGCCTAGATTAGCTAACCCAGTTAATCCTAAATTTTCATATTTCTTAACTATTCTTTTAGACATTTATATTATTAAATATATTTACATTTAAACATTTTTCTTTTAATATATTTAATTATGAACAGAAATCCTAATCCTAACCAGTTTGAAGATATTGTACACGGTTATTTCAGCGTATGTAATCGCTCTATCACTATGATGGAAAATATCAATAATAGAGTAAGTAATATACTTGATACCTATTGTGAAAATGTTCACCAACATACTATGAATAATCATAATTTTAATATGCCTACATATGAAAGGCCGCGAGAAAGAAGAAGAAATTATAGGGAAAGAAATTCTTATCGTCCAATTAGTTCTATATTTGATACCACATCAACTACTAGACATAACCCCTTTAGTCGTAGTTATTTTCCTAATACATCTAATAATCTTTCTAGAAATACTACTACTCCTAGAGTTAGAATTAATACCAGAACAACCGCGGCGGGGACGCCAGCTCGTAATTTTTCTTCCCAAACCCTACCCAATTTAACTAATTTTATTAATAATACTTTAAATACATCAACCTGGTCCCAATCTATTCCTAGCTCTAGAGATATTTCTGCTTCTACTATTACTTGCTATTGGTGGCAAATTACCGGTGGAACATGGACCGGACCAGACCCAAATAATACTACTTGCCCTATTAGACAACGAAGTTTTACTTCTGCTGATGAAATTATGATGATTAGACATTGTAAACATTGTTTTGTTAAAGATTCTTTAATGCGATGGTTTCAATTAGATTCAAGATGTCCCGTTTGTCGCTGGGATATATACAATACGGCTATTACAAACATTGATAGTTCTAATAATAATATACCAAGGCCTACAATACCTCCACCTCCACCTCCGCAACCAGTCCATCTTTCACAACCACCTCCACCTCCCCCCACCACACAATCTAATTTATCTAATATTTTTAGAGAAGGCGCATTGAATACTAACTACACCACAACTTCTCTCCCAACTATCCCCGGTGTTGACAGAACTACACATAATTTTTTAAGAAATGTTACAAATACTATTGAAACCGGATTATCCAATGTTTTACGAAATAGAGGCTTTGACATGTCTTCTAATATTGTTGAAGCTTCTTATACATTTTCTCTACCTACTCCTCCCTCAAGTGGTAATCTTTTTAATGAAGAAACTTATCATATTAGACAACAAATTTCACCAGTTACTAACAGAGATAATTCTAACAATATAATATCTAATACGAATGAACATCTAGATAATTCTGATTTCCATTAAATATATAAATTAATAATTCTATAATTTTATTAATTTATTAATTTATTTTAAAATTGCTTTCAGTATTATTCGTTTCACGGGCTTGTCTCGCTGCTTCTCTTAACCTCTTCAATCTATATTTTGCTCTTTCTACTTTTGATTTCTTAGTAAATGTTTTTAAATTTATCGGTGTTCTTTTTCCTATTTCATCTAATTTAATAATCTTTTTTTCTTCTCGTTCTTTTTCTACTTTATTCATTGTATATTTCATTAAAGCGTCTTTCTTTCTTTCCTGTTCTTTCTTTATTTCTTTTCTTCGTTTTTCATGTTCTATTATTCTAACTTGTATTCTTCCCTCAGGTGGTGGTTTTGGCTGATTTAACCCCCTTACCCTAATCAGCGGACCTTTTTCTACTATTTTCATTTTATGTAATCCTTTCATAAATTTGTGTAAAAATAATCCAAATTGAACAAAACTTGAACCTGCCCATTTTTTACTTATTGTACATGGTGGCCAGTCATGTCTCTGCATGCAATATGTTTTACCTAATATTATACAATCTACCATTGCTTCTTTACACGCCTCTTTTGTTCTATTTACATTATAAACATGATCATTTCCCTTTCCTTTCCATATTTTCCATTCGTCTCCAGTTTTTTCTGTATAAGTAGTCTTATTATATCTCATTAGTCCGTCTATTTTTTCTAATATTTTTTCTTCTGCGTCTTTATCTTCTGAACATACAAATCCACCATCAAAATATTTTAATTGTTTTTCCCCTTCTAACAAAAAATGATCTAATGAAAACCATCCACCAGGATAACATTTCGTACCATAGGAATCTATCCACCAACTATCTGTTCCCCTCCAGTGTAATCCTAATGTTTTTTCATTTATATTATTTTTTTCAATAAATTTTGTAGACTTACTTATTATATCTTTTTTCAATTTTATTCCATAATATTCTATTGCTTCTTTCAACACATTAAATTCTACATTCAATGGCCATCCATTGCCACCTATATATATATTACAATCTTCATATGGGTATAACGCATTCATTTTATTGACATATTTCTTTATTTTTTTAAATCTACCCATTACATCACACTGACTACCTATCCAAAATGGATTGTCACTATTCCCATTATCCCATATGTCTTTTGGAACTCTTAAATAATCACACACTTTTTCTGTATGTAAATTAACACCATATATCATATTTTCATTAAAATCAAATACTTCTGTAAATTCTAAATTACCACAATTCATTGTATGCGACGTTAACATAGGCACTTTTTTTAATTTATAAGCAATATATATTCCTATAAACGCACTCAAAAATGCGTTTCCTATTCCACCACCCGATTGTATATATACTACCCCCGTGTGATTTTTAAAAGTTTCATTAAATATCTTATTAAAAAATTTATTTTCATATATATCTTCATTTGTAATATTATGAAAATCTATATATTGATTTAATTCTGTTTGTAATAATGCGATTGATTCCATTATATAAATATTTATTATAAGATTATATACAAAATATTTTAATTTAATTTTTACTTTTGAAGAATGTTGTTAGAGTTTTCTGTCCTTTTTTCGCATTATCTGTTATTCGCAATGTACTATCAAATAATAATTCTTTCACTATTTTATTTTTCAACACTGTTTCTTTCTCTTCTCTCTTTTTTTCATTTATTAAACCATTTCTCAACTTTCTATCAAATGAACGCAAAATTCTTTCCATATCTTTCTTCTTACTTTTTGTAAATGTATTTAATTGTTCTAAAACTAAAGCAAATATTTGTTGCACTGGTTTCATTATTTGATTTGTTATATAATGTGAATAATCAGGTGTTATACTGTTTTTTATTATAAAATCTGGATGTTCTATTCTTTCCCCCTGTAACTTAACTTTTTTTTTTGTTTGAATATAAATATAAGGTATTCTACTACCCACTTTTGGTTTATTTCCCGGGTCTCTTTCACCCATTCTATCTGCTAATACTCTATGTGCTATACTTTCTGGATTCTTATAATAACTTCGCAACGATTTGCTTATTATTAATTTATTTAATCCTATTTCTCCATTTCCTATTTTTTTCAAATATTTTTGTAAAAATTCTACTCCTTTATTAATATCACTTGTATTCATTAAAATATCTACAATTCCACCATAACAATCTTTCACACACGGTGCATTGTCTCTTCTTTTTAAAACTATACCCATAGATTTCCTCTTACCTTTATTCGGATCTTGCTCATATAATATTCCTACATATCTCTTCCGCGATAATAATAAAAATGGCATAAATGTTTTCTCATATTCTAAATCATGTGGTGGTTTTAAAAATTTTGTTGCTAATTCTCCGGCTGCTATTGCCAACTCAATTGTCATTTCTAATCCTTTCTTTCCTCTTATTTTCTTATCGTCTAAATCTCTTAAATTAAATTTAAAGAATACCGAATCTGTATCACCATATACATACTCCGCATTCACTTTTGCCTTACCATATTTAGTATCGCATATTGTATTCTTATAACACCCTTCAATTATTTCTTTAGCATACAATAATAATTTCCTTCCTATTGCTGTAGTTGATGCCGCTATATCTTTATCATATAGCGAACTCGTTCTAGCACCACATTGACCATATAATGAATTCGCTACAACTTTTATACCTAATTGTCTTTTATCATACAAATTTTTCCAAAAATCTTCTTTTGCATTTTTCTTCTTCTTCTTCGCATCTTTTCTTGCTTTTAACAATCCTGTTAAAACAGATGGAACTACTCCCATATCTCCTTCTGGAAATTGAGCAAATCTACAAGTTTTATATCCTACTTTAATCTTCTCTGCTGCCGATTGAGGTGTTTTTCTTCTATATTCAAAAGTATCATATGTTACATCTACATATTTATATTTATGTAAATTATCATACATAAAATTACCATCTATATCTCTATCTCCTGTTACTTTTATTTTTTTCCCCGTCAAATCATACTCTTTTGTCCATACTTTACTATCATGTGATATATTCTCACTTATCATGCTACTCGGGTACAAAGATGAATAATCATTTACAGCTACCGGGTCTTCGTCATTATAAAATCCCACCTTTGGCGTTAATACAATTGCACCTTCATACCCTCCATCATTAAACACTTTCTTTAATACTGGCATTAAAACATTTCTTTCTCTACATTCTTTTGCCATATAACTTAATAATTTTACACTCTGCCCCCTTACTATTATATAATCTAATGGAACTTTACATATATTTGCTAACTCATTATGTCCTGTATATATATCATTCTTCATATACAAATTATGAACTAAATTACAATCCTGAAAACAATATTTTGCTATTTTTGCTCTTTTCTTAGGTGTATCTCCATTAAACATTTCTTCTAATGTTATATCATCTTTATTTAAACACCACCTTAAACTTTTTGTATCTACTTTCAATTCATGACTAATTTTAAACTCACCTTTTTCTTTATTTACTTCTTTTATTTCAAATTTCTTTCCCTCCATATACATATCTGTTGAATGTCCCAATAATTCTATACTAATATAATCACCATCTTTTATTCCCATTAAATTTTTACTTTTTATTAATGTATCTTTTCCTACAATATCATAACTATTTATTTTATCTCCTATAAAATATGATGATACATAATCTAATTTATAACTAGGTAAATTTTCTTCTCTTCTAAAATGATTTAATAAATCTAATTGAACCCTACCATACATTTTTACATATTCTAATTCATGCGTTCCACTAGCTAATGTTGTTGTCATTTTTCTTACCATTGCTTTGTTTCTTCCTTCAGCTGTGTTTTTTGATATTTTTTCCAGCAGTCGGGTTTCAGTTTCACATCCTAATTCTCTACATCTATCTAATATAAACTTCCAATCAAAACCAAATACATTATATCCTATCATTATATCTGGATTTTCTTCGCATATTAAATCCCCCCATCTCAATATCAACTCTTCCTCTGTTTTACACGATATAACTTTACTATTCGGAACTTCCGGTATATCATCACATTTTCCAACACTTAAAATATGATTTAAGTATTGCGTTTTTTCTCCCATTTTTACAAATGTACTTCCCATAAAAGTAATTCCATCTCCTTTTATTTTTGGTAACACGCTACTCAAAAACGTGTCTAATCGTTCTATCTTAATTGTTCTCCGCCAATTCTTTTTTCCCTTCAAGCGCTGGACAAGCTGCCATTTGTTTCCTGTAGTGACCATATTCAGTTTTGACAAAAGCAACGTTAGCTCCTTAACAGAGTATTTCACGGGGTCGGGTTCCTTTAAATAATCAGTAAAATCTATTTCCTTCTTTTCAAATTTTTTTATTAAGTCTTCACTCTTTTTACACTTTTCATAATATATTTTGCTTATTTGTTCATTCCTATTTTTATCAAAAGCTCCCAATATTAACTCTTTCACATCTATTGTATTATCTCTTTTATATAAATCTACTATTTCCATTGCTGGTTTATTATATGTTTTTATAGCTTGTGGAAAATCTCCGTGACTAGAACCCATCTCACCATCCCAACTCATCACAGTTAATGGAACATTACCTTCTTTTTCTGTCAATGATATTATATCTTTATAATGAACACGATATTCATAATCACACGTTGTTTCCTCATTTTCATCTTCTTCTAACATATCATCTAATGTAATCCATCCTCCCGGATTTATTTTTGTCACATGAAAGAACCTTAATAATGGTGGTATGTGGCCTTCATACAAATCTAGTTTATCTCCTTCCCAATAAAAATCCCTTAATGTTTTTTTGAAAAAGTTATTGGCATTTTTATACCATAAATTTTGAACCTTATTAAACATCGTCTTATTTTTAAATTTTATTAATAAAAATTTATATTTTTTCTTGTCATCAAATCCATATAATTTTTGCTTTTTTACAAACTGACATTTTTTTTCTAGTATATCATTATTCCAATCGTTTATTTTTTTGTAACTAGACCTCATAACACCATTAGCGTCTGGTTTGTTTATTGTATATTTGGCTTCTTTCTTCAACCATCTTAAAAATCTTGATTTCTTATTCCAATTTGGGGGAACCTTTATATATATATATGGTTCAAACCCCTTCACCATTATTGAATATGATTTTCCTTCTACATCTTTTCCAAACATTTGAATTACATATTTGCACTCTTTTGGTTTTATGCCCTCTTCCTCATCCCCCTCTTCGCACACTTTTTCCTGATTGAAATCGTAATAATCATATAGTTTAATTTCTGGTATTTTATCCATTTGTAATTATAATTACATGTCTTTTTCCTATTTCAATTTTTATATTATTTTATTCGTCTTTTTAATTATGTATAAATAATTCATAAATGTCTACACAATCTGTGCAAGATTTAGTTGGGTCTCCTTTAACAATGGAAAAAAGAGGCGACACTTTAGTTTTTACTAATGCTCCATCTAGAGATGAATTACTTAAAATTAAAAATAGAGCAAACATTAATGCCGCAGATACAACAAATACCGATGATTTACAAACAGGCGGTTCCTTAGGATTAGCATTAAACGGTAGTGGCTTCGCCGTTGGTGTATATGATATTGGTTATGTTTTAAAAACACATCAAGAATTTACTACTAGTGCAGAAAATAGCACAACGCGTGTCAGTTTTCCGGGAAGTGCTAATATTACTAGTGGTTGGGGCGACCACGCTACCCATGTTGCCGGCACCATTGGCGCTAGAGGCGCTGACGCTAGTGCTAAAGGTATGGCCACCGCTGTAAATATTTACAGTGCGGATGTTAATGCTACAGGCTTTAATGATTTTCATAATACTCTAACTTCTAGTGATTGGTATAATAATGCGAACAGTTTCGTCGCCACAAATCACTCTTATGGTTCTAATGCCGGTTGGGAATATGTTAATTGGAGTAATGATATTGGATGGATATATGTTTGGTATGGTATTATAGAAGACCATATTAATAGTTCCAGTGAAGATGACAGTTTTGGTAAATATAATACTACATCTAGAAATGTTGATAGAGCCGCATATGTAAGAACTGACTGTCTACAATGTTGGGCAGCTGGGAATGATAGAAATGATACTTATGGCGGACTACCTACATCTCTAACATATAGTGGAACTACTTATGATTATCCCATTATGATTTGGAGTAGTTATAACAATGGATGGTATTTAGTATCCACTTTTTTAGATGGAACTACGCGCAAATTCACTTGGAATAGTGTTAATTATGCTATTCCCGGAGACGATGGTCAAAACAGTGGATACGATACATTACTTGACGGAGGAACGGTAGCTAAAAATGTTCTAACCGTTGGTGCTGTTAATGATATCACTGCCGACCCAATAGTTGCCATTTCAACCACCTCATTTTCAGGTTATGGTCCCTGTGACGATGGTCGTATTAAACCAGATGTTGTTGCTAATGGTGCTTCTTTATATTCTCCAATTGATACTAATGATACAGCATATGCAACTTATAGTGGAACTTCTATGGCCACTCCAAATGTAACTGGTAGTGTTGTTTTATTAACTGAACTTTATAAATCTTTAACTAGTAACTCTACAATTCGTTCCGCCACTATGAGAGGTCTTTTGTGTTTTACTGCTAATAATAATTTAGCAGATAGTAAGCCTAGTTATTCTTTGGGTTATGGTGTTGTTGATGCTAAAGCGGCCGCACAATATTTACAATCATGGAATTCTAGTTCTCACGACCACATTAAAGAATACGCCCATATTTCTGCTGAAACTAACATTAATGTTAAAGTTAAAAACTCTTCTAATAAAATTAGAGCATTATTAGTTTGGAATGATTATACTGACGCAACTACTGATATACCTAGTAATGCCGAACAAGATAAAACTTTTACTGTTACTACTTCGGGTGGTAAATTCTATATTGATGGTGTTGTTAATCCTGTTTTAACTTTATATAGAGGTAAAACATACACTTTTGATCAATCCGATAGCACTAATAGCAGTCACCCCTTATATTTTAGCGAAACTGCTGATGGAACTCACGATCAAACTGATACTACCTATACGGTTACTCATAATGGGTCTTCGTATTATATTATTGATGGGAATAACCAACCCAATTTAACACTTTATACTGGTAGAACTTACACTTTCAATATTACTAATAATAGTGGTCATCCTTTTAAACTAGGAACTACTGCTGAAACTAATTTTCATCTTACAACAGGGGTTACTTACAATAGTGATAGTATCGTTTTTAGTCCCACTACGGCAGGAACTTATTATTATTATTGCGATTTTCATGGTGGCATGGGTGGAACCATTACTGTAGCGGAAGGTTCTACTAAATACACTAGTGGCTTCACTGAAAGTGGAACTCCCGGAAATGCTAACGCTTATACAAAAATTGTTATTTCTAATGATGGTCCCACACTTTATTATTATTGTCACAACCATTCTGGTATGGGGAATACAGCAAATACTCCTCATTATTCTGCTGTTGATGAAGAAAGAAATCCAGCTATTGTTAATAAATTAAGATTATCTGCCGGATTATACGGTGGTTCTACTGCTTACTTCCCTTATTCATTAGATAAAGCTAATCCTTCTGTAGCTGCACAAAATAGTGCGTATAATACTAGAGATAATGTTCAACTTATTGAATTTGATGCTACTACCGACACGCAATATAATATCAGAGTTGATTTTGATCAAGCAGGTGGTCATGCTATTACTGGAACTCAACCATTTACTTTATTCATTGAAAATGCTACTGAGGTTCCTGATGAATCTGCTATATGTTTTTTAAAAGGTACGCCTGTCAAAACTGATCAAGGAGAAATTCCCATTGAGCAAATTACAAAAAAAAATACTATTAATGGTTTAAAAGTTGTAGGCATTGTTGAAAGTTTAAATCAAGAAGAATATATGGTTAATGTTACCAAAAACTCCCTAGGTTGTAATATCCCTTCGCAAGACACATTAATTACGCCAACGCACGGTATATATATTGATAATACTACAAAACTTGTTGAACAATACGGTCATTTAATACAGGCCAAATATTTAATTAATGATGCTACCATTTTAAAAATTGATACTGGCAAAATTTTAGTTTATAATGTATTACTCAAAAAACACGCCCCAATGGTTGTAAATAATATGATTGTTGAAACATTACATCCTAGTCATAGACTTGCTGTTAAATTTAGAGCTTCTAATCATGTTAGAAACACACATAACAAAAGAACTATATACATTCCAAGATAATTTCTTTAAAATCTTTTATATGTCTCTCTTCTGTATATTCCAATAATCTCTGCTTAGCTTTTTTTGCTTTTTTTAAATAATAATCATAATTTTCTAATATATGATTAATTTTATCTTCCAAATCACTCAAATCATGTTTATAATATATCAAATATCCATTTTCCTCATTATAAATTCCATAGTAATCTATTACATGACTCGTATCTATTTTTAATAATATTGTTTCATTCAATATTGCTTTCCAATCATCGTATACGCATTCTCCCATTCCCCACGTTGATACACATATTTTACTTTTTGCTAATAATAAATCATATTGATCTTTTCTACAATTCTCCATACATTTTTTATAAGGTAAATTTAATAACTTTTCTCGTGTTTTTTCTCTTAATAAACCATCCAATGTTTGTCTTTTATTTTTTATATAAAATATATCATATTCTTTTTTCTTTATTTTTTTCTCATAATTTTTATATAACCAACCATAATTATCAAATAAAAATGTAAATGGTTTAAATTTATATTCCCATAAATCTTTATCTATATTTATTTCTCTTGTCTCTATTTCTTTTAAGGAAAATATATCATTTATTATTGATAAATGATGGTAATCCTTTATTAATTTCACTGGATTTTTTATCTTTTCCGTGTTCAAATGAAAATCATGCAATATACAAATTACATTATTATTTATTGCTATTTTATCTATTGAATTCTTATCTATACTGGCCCCGTCACCTCTTACATATATTATCATTTTCTTATTTGTTTGTAATAGTTTTTCTATATTTCTTATTTCTCTTTCAGATGACCACTTTTCTCTTTCATTTGACCACATATCATTTATTTCTTCATGATAATAATTCCATCCCATATTCATAAAATAAAA
>JACKZZ010008122.1_pt1 | contig 18577 bp, 25 predicted proteins | sample 8027871 | NCBI WGS metagenome assembly JACKZZ01 (sample SAMN15724774, study PRJNA655200) | protist metagenome | isolation source: fluorescence activated cell sorting (FACS) single amplified genomes of... | place: USA: West Boothbay Harbor, Gulf of Maine | collected 2000-07-19
TTCTTTTGATATTTGTAATTTTTCTTTAACTTTAGATAAAGATTTTTTATTTTCATTACTTTTTGATTTTTTAAATTTACTTTTTTTATTTGACTTTATTAATAAAGAAAATTTCTTTAAATCTTCATCATTAAGAGTTTGGAATGATGAATGATCTTTGAAAGATTTTAAAAATTCAATTTCCATTAATATTCTATTCCGATTTAATTTTAAATAGATTTTGTCTAAAATAAGTTTGTTGGAGTAAGTAATAAATTTATTTTTAATCAATTACTGTAAAATTTAAAATTAATATACTAAAAAATATTTTTCTATCAAGATGTATATGAATATTTTAATTTTAAATTTAATAAGTTTAATAGCAATTATTAGTTTATTTTATATTTCCAATGCTCATGTTGGTTGGGATATTATAATGAGATAATTTAATAAATTAATAAATATAATTTATTTTCTAGAATTTTGTATATAATTATGTTTAAAATTTCTTTATTTTACTTTATATTTTCTATGTTCATTGGAATTATGATATTATACATAGTTCATCCTTCACCAAAAGTTGTAAATAATTATCCATCTGTTGATTCATTATCAAATATTGTTTATAAAGATAATTTAGGTAAATGTTATAGTTACTTGAAAGAAAAAAGATCATGTTAATTTAATATTTAAATCTAAAAAAATTTAATAAAGTATCAACTACTTTATTAAATATTTAAATTAAATTTTTTTTTCAAGTTCATTCTTAGTAATAATTTCTATTTTTAATTCTGCAGCTTTCTCTTCTTTAGATGATCCTGTATTTTTTTCTTTGACAACAAGGTAGTCTGTTTTACTATTTATTGAATCTTTAACAGCTCCTCCTAAACTTTCGATCTTTTCTTTTAATACAGAATCTCTAAATCCAGTAAAAACGAAAACTTTGTTTGAAATAAAGCTATTATTAGATGTTACCTTTTTCTTGGAAGTAGGTTGTTTTATTTTAATATTACCCTTGATTTCATCATAAAATTTCAAAAAATTTGGAAAATTAGTTACAAATTGTTTACTTGTTTTTACATCCCATTGTTGTATTGAACTAATTTTTTCAATAAATTCTTCTTTTGACCATTTTTTATGTTCTGTCATTATATTAGGATACACCTCAAGAATCATCTTTGCTCTTTCTCTTCCATGACCATGTCCAAGTTTATTAGAACCTGCAAAAATTAAATTCAACTCAACATCCGTTACAGATTTTTTGATTGCTTGAATTAAATTTTTGGAAGATTTATCTTTAAATCCTTCTACTTTTAAAATGTCATCAACTGTTGCTTTTAATATTTTAGGAACAGTATTTAAACCTGCATCGTATAATCTCCCAACAATTCTTTCACCTAATCCTTTTGTATCTAGTTTTGAGAAAAAATAGTATATATTTTTTATTTCTACATCTTTATTTCCTTCCAATTTATCAATAATAATATCTACTTCCGTGTCATTCCAGTGATATTTTAAATTAGGTAAATCTGGAGTTTTTGCTTCTTTTAATACTTTATTAATTTTAGGTATAACATCACCACTTCTAATAATTTCTATTTTTGCTCCTTTACCTAATTTATTTGTAACGACATATTTTGCATTATATGCTGTAACACGTTCAATGTTAACACCTCCTATATTCACTGGTTTAATTACGACTATTGGATTAATATATCCATCTTTTGAAATTTTCCATTCTATTTCTACGATTTCAGTAGTTGCTTTTTGATCCTCTAATATATCCTTAAATGCAAAAGCATATTTTGGATTACCAGAAGTATTTTTGACATGAGTTTCATTATTATATACAACAATCCCATCAATAACATAACTAGATTCTTCTCTTCTCTTTTTTAAATGTGATCCAAGTATTGTATAATCTATATCTTTAATTTCTAAATAATCAACAATTTTAAAGTTAAACTTTTTTATTATTTTAAATTGATCTAAAACTTTATGATTAGGATCAACGAGTTCGTATGCAATGAAATCTGTATCTTTAGCCAAATCAGGATTAACTGTTTTACTATTAACTAATCCTGATACTGTATTTCTAGCATTTTTCATTTTATCTTCCCAATTTTTTTTAAATTTTTTCTTTGAAATAATTAATTCTCCTCTAACTGCTAATATATTTTTACTTCCTTTAATATTATTAGATTTACATATTTTTTTTACTTGATCTAATGTTGGAAAATTCATATAATTTATTAAATTAGAAATATCAAGTCCCTCAGTTGCTGTGCCTCTTGTTGTCATTTTAATTCCACTTTCAGTATATACAAGTAAAGCAGATATTCCGTCTAATTTATCTGTCATTACATATGGACTTGTATATTTATTTTTCCATTTATTTAATTCTGGTGATGGTGGTTTAATCTTATCCATACTTCCTAAATAATAATCGAGCTTTGTTTTTCTCTCTTTATCTTTAATTTTTGCACCAATGTTCTTTGAAATTTTATTTTTAGGAAATTTAAATTTTAAATAATCAATTAGAATATCATATATTTCATCTGTTAAAATTGGTTTTTCAGAGTTAAAAAATTTATCTTGAGCAATTATAGCAATCTCTTCTAATTGCTTTTCATTTAGTTTTTCTAGGGTATCAAAAGGTGATTTATTAAGACTTTTAATAATACTATCCATATATATATATCTTAGGATTCTTTCTTTATAAAATCTTTTTTCAAAATTTATTTCTTAGCAAAGTCTCAGATTTTTCTTACGGAAATACATTAATCATCTTGCCAATTTGTAAGATTTGTTACAATTTTTCCTACTGAAATAAATTAATCACATTTACATAGTAAAAAGATTGATTACATTCATCTTGGTGAAAAGAATGATCACAAAGATCACAAAGAATATTAACAATACAAATACAAAGAAGATTAGCAAGACTTTGTTAAGAAAAGTGTTTTATGGTCTATAAAATTTATTTATTCTTATTTATATCTTTTTTCTTATTATTAAAATGTTTAGATAAATCTATTAAATATTCTTGATCAGATTCTCCTATTGAATTAACTAATGAAAAGAATGCACTTTGATAATCTTCTATATTCAAATGTTGATCAATTATTAATTTTGACCATTGAAAATAACGTTGGTGATCAAAATTCTTTTTCTTTTTTTCATTATCCATATATATATATATTAGTTAGATATTGGATCTTTTTATTTAAAAATATTATCTTTATTTTTAGTGATTGATATTTTTATTTAAATTTATTTTTATAGATAAATAAAAATTATCTACGAAAATATATATATGGCATCAAACAAATTATTTGATATTGTAGATTATGACAAGTTAGCAATGATTTTACTTTTTGTATTATTTGGAATAATGATTTACAAAAGAATAAATAGAGCAAAAGAAAATTTTGAAAGTATCGAAAATGATGATCTGGGGGCAATGTTAAACGATATCGATAAATTAGATTTCAGTAAATTAAAAGAATTTGAAAAAAAACTAAAAAGTAAAGAAGAAGATGAAGATAAAAGATCTAAAAATTTAAAAGATGTTATTGGTTCAAACGAGGAACCAGGTGATTTTCTGCCTGTAGATTTAGATCAATCTTTTGATGATTTAATTGATGATGAAGACGATGGTGAAATAGATGACGAAATAGATTATAATGAATCTGAAGTTGGTACATATTCAGGAAATGTTGATGATGAAGAAGATGTAGATTTTGGATTTATTAGTAAGGGTAATAAACCTAACTTTGAAATAGGTCAACTATTAATGAAAACAGACGTTAATAAATTAAAAAATATTATTCAAGATGAAACTGATGGTATTTTATCTGATACTATTGTTGGTCAAGCAGAAGAAATTATTGCTGATGAACAAGCTCATAGAATGATTGGAGAGAGAAAGATATTAGATAAACATGAATCTGGATTTTTAAATAAATTAATGAGTGTAAGAGATGGAATTGATAAGATTCAAACTAATGTCAAAAAAATATCAAAGATTGATATTAAAGATAAAATATCAAAACTATCTGATGAAGAATTAGAAAGAAGATTCAAAAAGAATAACGTAGGTGTATTCGACCAAAATAATCTTGGAAAATTAATTGCTAAATCAGATAAAATGTTTAAATATAATTTAGATTCTATTTCTGAGGGACAACCAGTTGGACTTGATGAAGAAGCAGATTATAAGGAATTAGATAGTGATGAACCGGTAACTATTAAATCTATTGATAATAACTTGAGATCTAGACCTTCTACTTTAGAAGATGCTATGAGAAGACCAGGTAAATATGCTGATGATTCTTTATTATTAAATGAAAAACAATTTGATGAAACTAGATTTAAATCAATTAATGAAATTGATGGACAAGAGGATGATAATGTTAAATTATTAGATTCAACTAATGATATTACTGGAAGTTCAATAAATGAATTAGATATTATTCAAGATTCAAATGATTTAATTGATGATGAAATTGATATTGATGAAGTTGGAAATATTATTGATAGCGATGAAGAATCACAACCCATTTACGATTCAAATTTTAAGAATCCTGTAAATGTAACTCCTATAGATGACACTTATTATGATAAAACATTAGTAGATTCACCACAACCAGAATGTACTAAAGATGGAGTTTGTAGTTATAGAAAAAATAAGAAAAAAACTTTTACAATTGACAATGAAGGGGTAAAATCTAGACTTCATACTAATGTTAAGAGTGGTACTTATATTGAACCAACATATATTGATGATATAACTCATACTCAAATGAAATTAGATGATTCAAGATATGATGTAGATATTCAAACTTTAAATAATTTAAGAAAAACTAAGAAATATGATGGTCCTGTTGAAATGAAAAAAGTATATGATGATAGTATATCTAAACCATATGAAAGAAAATGTAATTCTTCAAATTTAGCTCAAAACAATTTAGACCTTAATAAATCTCACTCAAATTACTATTCTTTTAATCCAAATGCTCCTATGAGAAAGAATGTCGATTCTAAGTCTATAACTGCATTTGATGATGATTTTTCCAATTTTTCAAAATATTGAATTAATTATATATAAAGATTATACACTAATATAATTAATGGATAGCAAAAAAACTCATAAATTTGGAAATAGTGATTCAATCATTATTAATGATCTTGGTTTGAAAAACAAGATCATTGATTTTATCTTTAGTTCGTACGATCTGTCAAAATATAGGTACAATATGTTAACTAGTTTACAGAAATTAGATTTTTTAAAAGAAAATGAACATTATGTTACACCGAATTTTAATGGGTATAACTATCTTTTGGTTTTTGTTACAATTGATAAAACAAAATATTGTGTTGCAATTGAGAAAAAAGGATTGTCTTATCACAGAAACCAAATAGATATTTCAAGAATAAGTATGCATAAATTATTAGTTAATGCAAATCCTGTTATTTTTAATGGTACAATATTTGATTCAAAATTAATTAATATTGTAAAAAATAACAGTAATAAAGATGCACAAGATAATTATCAAAGAAGTAGACCAAAATATTATATGCTCATTAAAGATTGTTATTATTTAATGGGTAATCAGTTTTTAGATTTAGAAATGAATAATAAAATGAACCATCTTGATAATATGATAAAAACACATTTTAATCAAAAGTCATGTAGAAATTTTATTTTCAAAATCAATAAATTATCATCATACAGTGATTTAAAAAATCTTATTGAAAAAGTTATTCCTAATTGTGGTATAAAATGTCAAGGATTAATATTTTATCCAAAATTTTCTGGAATAAACATTGTATATGTCGATAAACAGCAGGAAAAAATAGATATAACAACTAGAGGTAAAAATCATTCAGAAATAGAATCAAAAAGTTATGACCTAATTTCTAATTTGGTTGATTATTTAAAAGAAAGAAACTATTCATATGAAAAAAATGGGAGAACAAAAAAATTATGGTTGAAGAATACTGAAATACCTGATGTTTATGATATATTTGAAAAAACTAGTGATGATAGTAAATTAGGAATAGCTCATATTCCTAATCTAAGAATATCTCATATGTGTAACGAATATGTATGTAATTCAAATTATAAATCTTTTGAATGTATTTTTAACAACAATTTTAAGAAATGGATTCCATTAATGCCAGTTAATTAATCAATTTTAATTTAAATAAGCTAGATAAAAATAGTTTAAAAATTAAAAATATATTTTAATTTTTAATCATACAGTGTCTAAACTAAATCGATTTATTATTTAATGAATCAATTGATATTAATTTTCTAATTATCAATCAATTATTGATAGTTAAATAGAATAATAATGTAAACAAAAATTCTTAATGTTCATTTAAAAATAAAACAATTGCAGTAACATTATCTGTTGAACCTTCTTTTATTGCTTTTTCTGCTAGTTTTTTAGAATAGTTACCAGTAAAATTTTGATTTTTTAGTTTCAATATATAATCAGTTGCTTTTTTATTACTCATTACATCCCACAAACCATCACAAGCAAAAATTATAAATTTATCTTTTTTATTTAAATTATATTTATAAATTTGTGGTAAATGGGTTACATATGGAGTAGCATCTGTGTCTCCAAAAGCTCTTGATAATGACAAGTCTTTAATTCTCCAGTCTGATCCATCAAACTTAATTTTTCCTCCTAGTTGTTCAATTCTATCTTTTTCATTTTTAGAATTAGGTTTATGATCAATACTTAGTTGAACTGCTTCGTCATTATTATTACATAATACTGCTCTTGAATCGCCAACATTAATTATCCATAATATTTTTTTATCGTATGTATGATGTTTTGTTATTAATCCACATAATGCTGTTGAACCACACCAATTAACAGCTTTAGGGTGTTTTTTACAAAGTTTTTCTTGAACGTCGTTAAATATAAAATTAAATAATTTTGATGATGTTTTTGTACTATTATATACTTTTTGATCTACTTTTTTTGAAAAGTATTTTGGGATAGTTGATCTTAAAAATTTAGAAACTATTTTTCCACCATGACCATCAAAAACTCCTAAAAAATTAACATTATTAATTTTTGAATTTTCTCCATCTATATTCAAAAAATAAACATGCTGATCTTCGTTTGATTTTCTTAATCCTTGTAAGCTATGAGAAAATATTTTCATTTTATTATTAATATTCATAAGAAATTAATAAAAAAAAATTAAATTTTTTTTGATACTATTTTTATAAATTAATTTCGTTTAATATAGTATTCTGTAAAAACCAATTTTCAGGAGATTTTGGTTCACTTGTTATAAGAAAATATTGGGTAAATGTTGAAGAAACTTTATTATCATCTATTATTATTCCTGAAACTAAAATATCCATTCTTCTTGATCCAGATGGCATAATTTGAGTTTCTTTTATAACCATTTTATTTAATATATTATTTTTTTGGGATGAAATTAAAAAATCAATAAATTCTTTAGATGTATATGTATTATTTTTATACTGAAATTTTGTACAATCTTTTATAAAATTATCGTCTAATAATTTTTGTATATTTATATTCCAACAATTGTAAAAATAATCTATATATTTTTTTCCAGTTCCAACAACATCAATCTTGTTATTTATATTATAACCTGTTTTTTCAACTTCCATATATTATATGTTTACTAGTTCATTTTAAATCTATTTCAATATTTATTACTTTTGATGTTTAATAATATGATTTATTAAATGATATCTATCTATTAATATTTCGTTAATGTCATCAGGTAAATTTAAATTAATAATATTATTATAAAATTCTATATAATTTGGACTGTATATTTCTTCAACGATAACATTAGAACATAATTTAGATAATTCTAAGGGTGAATATAAATTCATATCTACTAAGAAATATATATTATAAATATTGTTCTAGAAATATAATTTTATTATTTATAATGGATCCAAAATCTTGTGACATAATGAGATTTAAAGTTTTTATGTTGTTTAATACAAAATACTAGGGAAGGCTCATGGCCAAGATTTGATTGTGAAGATATTATCTATTCAACTTTATTGAATGAAAATATAGTATCAGTTGTATTGATTCATTTTTTAATGAATCAAAAGATAAAAATTAAAAAAACTTTTCTTTGAAATAATTTATTGTTTCTATTTTTGTTTGATTATTCGTTATAAATTCTCTCCAATTATTATCCTTTTTATTTTCTATTTTTTTAGTACAAAATATATTATAATTATTTGATTCAATAATTAGGTTCTCATTTTTAAAATTTAATTTCAATGAATCAGGATAAATAATAATTCCTTCTTCAATAATATTATATAAAATTATTGATATTTTATCAACTAATTTTTTATTTTTAATAATATTACATCAAATATTCTATCCATATTTATTAAATCTTCAAATAAATTATCCCAAAAAATAGTATCTTTAAGATTTCCTTTGAAATTTGATTTTTGATAATTTCCAACTCTAAAAAAATTAATATCATCTAACTCATTTATTGTTGATTCAATATTGTCTCCAATTAATAATACACTAATCTTATCATCGTAATTATTAATTACTGACCCTATGTTACTAGTTATACTTCTAATATCAATCATTAGGAAAATATATTATTCTCTTTTTAAATTATAATTTAAAGTTATAGTTTTTAATATTGTAATGAATAAATTAGATAAATTACCAATCGACATTTTAAATCATATTTCTGAATACATCGATATTAATTGTCATAATTGTAATAATAAAATTAATGTTTATAGTTTAAAAAACATTAATGATACTATGTCTAAAGTATATAATTTTTATTGTTCTGAAAATTGTTTTTTATACATGATGACAGAAAGTCAATTTTATTAATAAAATCTTAGTTTATAAAAAATTAATAACTAAATTATTATAATAAAGTATGGATGTTTACAAAAGTATTAACAAGGAAAAAAAAATAGAAATTTTAGATTCATTTGAGAAATATATTAAGGATAGAACAAAATTTCATTTAGGTTATCCTTATAATTTAGATTTTGAATATGAAGATTTAGCTAGATTTTTTAAATATTCAATAAATAATTTAGGAGATCCATTTAATGCATCAAATTATGGAGTTCATTCAAGACAATTTGAATTAGAAATATTAGAATTTTTCTCTAAATTATGGAAAATAGAAGAATATTGGGGGTATGTTACTAATTCTGGAACTGAGGGAAATTTACAAGCAATGTTAGTAGCAAGAGAAAATTTACCTGATGGTATATTATATGCATCATCAGAAAGTCATTATTCAATATTTAAAGCTGCACATTTCTATAGGATGGATGCAAAGTCTATTCCAACGTCTTGGGATGGTTGTATTAGATTAGATCTTTTAAGAACTGAAATATTAAAAAATAAAGATAAACCTGTTATTATAAATGTTAATATCGGAACTACAGTAAAAGGAGCAGTTGATAATATAGACGGTGTTATCGGAGTATTAAAACAATTAAATATTCCAAGAGAAAGATATTTTATTCATTGTGATGGTGCTTTGTTTGCAATGATGTTACCATTTTTACAAGTTGAAAATAAAATTTCTGTTTCATTTGATATGCAAATAGATTCTATTGCTATCTCTGGTCATAAATTTTTAGGTTGTCCTATGCCATGTGGAGTTATGATTACAAGGAAAGATTTAATGAAACCTCTTCTAAAACCTATTGAATATTTAAATTCTGTTGATAGTACTATAACAGGATCCAGGAATGGGTTGTCTTCATTATTTATATGGAATGTTATTAATACTAAAGGTATTGATGGATTTAAAAATGATGTAGACAAAACAATGAAAAATGCAAAATATTTATTGTATGAACTTAGAAAAAGAAATATATCATCATTTAAAAATAGCTTATCAAGTACAATAATTTTTGAAAGACCAAATGAAGAATTTGTTAAAAGATGGCAATTAGCATGTACTGGTGATATAGCACATGTTGTAGTAATGCCTTCTGTAGATAAAGGAAAATTAGATTTATTTCTAAAAGAGATTGATGAATTAAAATTTGAAGGAAACTGTTTAATAAAATATATGGATACACATTGTCTATGTCCAAAATGTAATATTTAATGTACTAAAGAGATATGAAATTATTATATTAATGGATAAAAATTTAAATGAAGATTACTGTAGTAAAAATAATATTGACTGTGTAATAGAATATACAAAATGTAATTTAGAAACAGCCAAAACTGCATTATTAAATAATAATGGAGATGTTGTTAATTCAATAATGAAAATACTTGATAGTAAAGATTTAAATAAAAATGGAGAAAAAACAGTAAATAATAATCATGGTATTAAAAGAAAGTTTGACAAGTTATCAAATATAAATAATGATGATTCAAAAGCAAATAAAGAGAAAAAAACAATAGGTGGTTTACAAAAACTAGTTGACTTTTCTGGTTGGAGTAAGTAAAATAAGAATAAAAAATTATATTATTAATATTAATATGTCAAAAAATGTTTACTTATTAATATTATGTTTATTATTGTTTTTTATTCTTATTTTATATTTTATTTTTGATAATCAACAATGTAAATATATTTGGTCCAAAAGATTTAATTCTATTAGTGACTATAATTTAAAAGATACTGAGTATATTTCTATAAAAAAAATAATAAAAGATCAAATTAATAATTCTAATAAATATTTATGGATAAGAAATACATCAAATAATAAAGATGTAAGAACTGATCTTGATATCTTTGGTGAATTATTAGTAGATATTAAAAGACCTATTATTTTGATCACTTCTGATGGTGATAGGTCTGTTCCTTCATCTTATAATAAAGATTTAGTAAATAAAATATTATCCTCTTCTAAAATAATAAAATGGTATACACAAAATTATGATAAAACTATCATACATCCAAAACTTGATTATTATCCAATAGGATTAGATTTTCATACAAAAAAAAATTTAAATTTTAGTTATTTTGACAAATTTATATCATATGAGATGTTAAGAAATAATAAATTTAATTATTACCTAGAAATAAAAAGAAAGAATTTAAATAAAATAAACAAAATATTTTGTGATTCTCATTTATCTTTATCTCATCCTAGAAGAAGTGAAATGTATGATATTTTAAAAGATAATCAAGTGATATATTTTTTAAATGAGAAAGTTAGTCAATCTGAAATTATAAAAAAATACGCTGAACATAGATTTGTTTTATCTCCAAGAGGAAATGGGATAGATTGTCACAGGACATGGGAAATATTTTTATTAGGATCTATAGTTATTACAGAAACATCTTCATTAGATGATATGTATATTAGAAATAATTTACCAGTTATAATTTTAAAAGATTTTAATGAATTAAATAAAATGGATTATAATGATCTTGATAACTTATGGACTAAATATAAAAATAAATGTAATATTAAAAATATAAAAGAAAAATTTAATCCTTATTATTGGGTAAAATAATATATAATATAAATTAATGTTAGTCAATATTAGGGACTCAATTATTTTTAGTTTATTATTTGTAATAGTTGGTTTTATTGTTAGTTATATAACAGATTTTATAAATGGAGTAAAAATAATTTGGTGGCCAGATCATGGTTTAGATATGGCATCAGGTACATTTTTTACTGCTATTGTAATTTTTATTTTATTTTCAGAAAAATATGTTAATTATAGAAAATTGAAAGATCAATAAAAATAAATCTGATTTTTAATCAATATGTTGCTACGCAAAATCTTTCTAATTTTATTTAATGAATATTCTAGTTAAATTACCTGAAGTATTAATTGAAGAAATCTCTAATCTTGTAGATATCAAATGTTATTATTGTAATAAAATTATACCATTATCTGATATTTTATTAAATAATTGTATTGAAATTGGATCATCATATATTTATTGTAATTCTAATTGTTTCTCTGATTTTGTTTTCAGAAAAATACATTAATTATAGAAAATTATACAATCGATAAAAAGAAATATTTACAATTATATTTAATGAATATTTTAGATAAATTACCTGAAGAATTAATTGATGATATCTCGAACCATGTAAATATTAAATGTTATTATTGTAATAAAGTTATATCATTATCTGATATTTTATTAAATAATTGTGTTGAAATTGGATCATCATATATTTATTGTAATTCTATTTGTTACTCTAATTTTTTTTATCAGTAAATTATTTATATTTTAATATACATAATTAGATTCATGTAATGATTTACTGTTTCTATCAGTTTTATTAAAATTACCTATTGATGCTAATCCATTATTTTCAGATAATTTTAACAATGTTTCTTGAGCCACTTTTTTATTTTCATCTTTTCCTTTCCATGCAGCTAAAACACTTGACTGTAATGCACGTCCATAAGAGAATGTTAATCTCCATGGTTTTGAACCTTTATAATTATTAATTTCGTTCAAAGCTATACTTGCATCAGTTTCTGACATACCTCCTGATAAAAATACTACTCCAGGCATAGATACTGGAATAGTCTTCTGAAATGCTTGTACTGTGTAAGATCCAACTTTTTTCAAATCAATTTCATCTGTACATGTAACTCCTTGACGTACCATATTTGGTTTTAATAGTGTACATTCAATATCAACATTTTGATTCTGTAGTTCTCTATACACTTTACTTAAAACTTCAACTGTTACATCATGTGAAGTTTTAATATCATGATTACCATCCATTAATATTTCTGGTTCTACAATAGGAACTAATCCATTTTGAATACATATAGACGCATATCTTGCTAATGTTACTGCATTTTGATCAATAGATAATTTTGATGGTAAATTTTTTTCCAGATCAATTTTTAGAACTGCCCTCCATTTGGCAAAACGTGCTCCAGCTTGATAATATTTTTTACAACGATCTTCTAAATCATCAATACCTTGTGTTACTGTTTCATCATGATTATATAGTGATTTTACTCCTTTATCAACTTTAATTCCTACTACAATATTATTATCTAATAATGGTTGAATAAGTCTAACTCCTTCTTTTTCATCAAGTAAAGTTTCTTCATAAGTAATAACACCACTTATATGTTTATTTAGACCTTCTGTAGTAAATAATAAATTACGATAACAAAATCTATTTTCATGTGTATTCTCTATATCTATAGAACTAAATCTTTTTCCAATTGTACCTGTACTTTCATCTGCAGCTAGAATACCTTTCCCTTGTTCACATATTTTATGTATGGTTTTTAACAATTCCTCTCGAAACATATTATATAATAAAAAATATTATTTTAAATCTGATTTTTAATCAATATATTGCTGTATAACATCAATGTTTTAATACATATTATCAATATTTTGAAACTGATCTTCGTGTTTGTATTGTTAATCTTCTTTGTGATCTTAGATCAATATCTTTCTTTTTATAACAAACTATTTTTAGTTTTAAAAGATAAATAATATATTTACCATATGAGTTCATTTGGTAAATATTTTAAAGTTACTACATTTGGTGAATCACATTGTCCAAGTGTTGGAGTTGTAATTGATGCACCACCTTCTAATTTTAAGTTAGATTTAATTAAGGTTCAACAACAATTATCAAGAAGAAGACCAGGTCAAAGTGATATTACTACACCAAGAAATGAGTTAGATCAAATAATTGTTTTATCTGGAATGGAAAATGGAATTACATTAGGAACACCATTAACTATTATAGTTAATAATAAAAATATAAAACCTGAAGATTACAATTTCTCAGAAGAAAGTGAATTTGATTTTAAGAATTATATTCCTAGACCTTCACATTCTGATTTAACTTATTTATGGAAATATGGAATTCATTCAAAATCTGGAGGAGGAAGAAGTTCTGCTAGAGAAACAATAGGAAGAGTAATTGCAGGCGCAATAGCTGATCAAATACTAGAACAACATGGGGTATGTGTCACTGCATTTGTTTCTCAAGTTGGTGATATTATTCCTAAAGAGTTTGAAACAACAGAAAGAGAATTAACAAGAGATATTATTGATAAATATAAAACTAGATGTCCATCAGATGAATCAAATTTAATTGAAAGAAAAATTTTGGAACTAAAAGAAAATGGAAATTCAATTGGTGGGAAAGTAAAGTGTATAATTAAAAACTGTCCAAGGGGACTAGGAGAGCCAGTTTTTGATAAAATGGAAGCAATGTTAGCTCATGCAATGTTATCAATTCCAGCAACAAAAGGATTTGAAATTGGAAGTGGATTTGATTGTGTAAATCAAACAGGAAGCAATCATAATGATTTATGGTTAAAGGATGGTAAAACAAAAACAAATAATAATGGAGGTATTATAGGCGGAATAACAAATGGAGAAGATATTCTTTTTTCTGTTGCATTTAAACCACCAGCTACTATATTAATGGATCAGGAAACAATAAATTTAAAAGGTGATAGTGTTACATTAAAAGCTAAAGGAAGACATGATCCATGTGTTGTACCTAGAGCAGTTCCAATTGTGGAAGCAATGGCAAGTATTTGTTTAGTAGATTTATTATATAGTCAAATTAGTAAAAGAAATGTTTTGTCAAGTAATATTCATACAAGTCATAATGTAGTCTAATTCCAATGATTTGAAAAGTGTTTTGAAGTTAGTAGATTTTTAATTTGTTTATGATGATAATTATACTCTTCTGATTCTTTCTTATCAATAGAACAATAAAAACAAATATTATGGTCATACTCAGAAACCTGTTTTTTAAAATCTGAGCTACAATCTAGACATCTTTTGTGAGTTTGTTTGATTAATAATGGTCTGTTTGTAGAACAATTACTTATTTCTATTTTACCAAACCGATCATATAATATATACTTTTGGTGATTTCTCTTACCAATTAAAAATGAAACTTTGTTCCAAAAAATATGGTCAGATTCATTTTTTTCTTTAATAATAGCTATTCCATCTGATTTTTTAACTTTTTCTAATTTTTGATTGGGATCATAATATTGTTTATATTCGGATCCACTCTTAATTGTATTTGATCTTATAATTTTATTTAAATCATCCTTAAAATCAAATTTTGTTTTAATATTAAATTCTTCATGTTTTCTTTTAATTAATGTCGATTCCGGCATTTCCAATATATTCATTATAAGAAAAAGGATTAGATAAATAATTATTCAACTTTTTTAAACTAAATTTATTTAGAAAGATTTTCTTAATCTTTCAATATATATATGTTTAATAAAAAATTTATATTTATGCTTCCATTAGAAATTGTTAACGAAATTGCAGATTATCATGATTTTGAAAAGTATTGTAAACCTAATCATATGAAAAGGTACGTGAATGTCATGAATGATATTATTAGCATGAATGAAATAATGAAACCAATTTCTGCTAAATTAGCAAAAGAATGCTGGGGTCCAGGGCCAATTATTTATATTGAAAATAATGATTTTGAAATAACATTTTCATTTGATTAAAATTGAATATTATACTATATAAAAATACTACTTAGCTTAATGAAAATAATAGGTTTATGTGGTGAAAAAGGATCAGGAAAAGATACTATTTGTGAATTTTTATCAAAAATATATAATGTAAAAAGAGTAGCTTTCGCTGATCCATTAAAAGAATCATTAAAAGATTTATTTTTATGGAATGATGATACCTTTTCAAGAGAGAAAAAAGAAATGATTGATGAATATTGGGGAGTTTCTCCAAGACAAATGTGTCAAATATTAGGAACAGATGTAATAAGAAATTCGATATTCGATAAATTTAATAATATTATCAAAGTTAAAAATAATGAATATAAAGTTTCATTTTGGATAAAGAGAATTCATAAAGAACTAGAAGAATTATTAAATAATATGGAATGTCCGTATGATTTTATAATTTTTACTGATGTTAGGTTTTTTGATGAATTATCTTATGTTAAGAATTTGGGCGGAGTTATGTATAAGATTATTAGACCAAATATTGAAAAGAATGAATATTCTAATCATGAGGCCGAAAGAGGAATTGATGATGAAGAATTTAATAAACATATTGATAATTTAATTATAAATAATGGCAATCTTAAAGATCTTTCTGAAAAAATAGAAAATATATTTAGGGACTAAATTTTAATTTATTATAATGTTGTACCAACTTCCGACTTTACGTGAATTGTTTACTAATTTATGGATGCCTAATGTTACCCCATTAATGAATGCTATTTCATTAAATAGTATTAATAGTTTGTCCCTTAATACAAAAATTGTTAACGATAATCCATATTTATTTAATAATGAAATTTTTAATAAAAATCTTCCTATTACAAATCAAAGGTCTTCAGGAAGATGTTGGCTATTTGCATCTTGTAATTTGATTAGATCTGTTACATATCCTTCTTTATCAGAGAAATATGGTGATATAGAAAATTTTGAATTAAGTCAAAACTATTTATTTTTCTGGGATAAATTAGAAAGGTATCATAGAATTTTACGATACTATACTCAAATTGATAAAGAAGAAGAAAATAGAGATAGATATATGTTTCAATTATTTCAAGATCCTCTTGGAGATGGTGGTCAATGGGATATGGCAAAAGAAGTAATAAAAAAATATGGTGTCGTTCCTAAATCTGCTTATCCAGATACATACCATTCTAGAAATTCAAGACAGATGAATAAAGTATTAACTGCTCAATTAAAAAGCGATATTAATAAACTAAAAGATATGAAAAATGATCCTGTAATGGAAGATAATATAAATATAATGGTCAAAAGAGTATACAAATTATTGGTATCTTTTCTTGGAAAACCTCCTGATAAATTTTCATGGACATTCAAGGATAGTAAGGGACACAAAATTCATACTGAAAAATTAGTTACACCTTTAGATTTTCTTGAAAGTCTAGGATTTGATCCTGATGAATGGGTATCTGTCATTAATGATCCAAGAGAAAATAATGACTATGAAGCTTATTATGAAATAAAATATTTAGGAAATGTATATGATAAACATGTTGGGTGGATAAATCTTCCAATGGATAGACTAGTTGAATTATCAAAAAAATCAATTGATGATAAAAACCCTATTTGGTTTGGTTGTGACATGGGAGCAGAAACAGATGCAAGTAGTGGAGTTAAAGATACAGGAATACATAATCTAAAGGGATTACTAGGAACAGATATTGATATGAATAAAGAAGAAAGATTAGAAACTTTTTCTTCTTTACCTAATCATGCAATGATGATAACTGGTTACCACGAAGACAATAATGAAATTTTAAGATGGAAAATTGAAAATAGCTGGGGAAAAGATTCAGGTAAAGATGGCTTTTGTTTAATGACCAATAATTGGATGAAAGAATATGTATATCAAATTTTGGTAAAAAAAGATTTATTAAATGATGATGAATTGAAAGTAATAGAAGATAAAGATAGATATAGAACAATTGAACCATGGGATCCTTTAGGAACATTGGCAGACTAATTTAAAAAAAGCATTGTTAATATAACAATTAATAAAGACAATATAACTAAACATCCTATTTTTCCTGCACATGATTGATCATCATTAATATTTATTTCATAACCTTCAAATAATAATGGTAATATTTGAGTATCATTCCTAGTAATAGTAATTTCTAGTTCTATTCCAAAATTAGGTTGATTATCATATATATTATCATATTCCATTTTTTTAGAAGCAATACTAATATGATTATTATCTATCTGATCTTTTAATGAAAGTAATACAGTCAGAAATGCGATAGTTTCTTCATTCGTAAATGCATTTTTTCTACATACAAAACAATCGTTTCCATTCTTAATTAACCATTCATGGAGACAATTTTGATGAATTTTATAATTACCACATTCATGTTGATAATTATATAATTTTCCTTTTTCTTCTGTTTCAACACAAACAATACATTCGTTGTTTATACTAAGTGTATATTTATTATTATCTTTTGATTGATTTTCATTTTCATGAATAAATTTACTCATTAAAAGATAAAAATATCTTGTTTTTATGTTAATTTTTATAAGTATATTCTAAATATGTAATTCATTTTCGATATTTAAATTTAGCTTGTCAATATATGTTTCTAAAATGTCAACATTTGTGTATATATTTGAATATTTTCTTGATTGTATAAACTCTTGTGCTTTTTCAACTGTAGAAAAAGTTCCTAATACAGTTACTTTACTAGAAGATACTGATCCTGATTCAATACCTATAACAATAAAGTACATATTATCACCTAACATTAAATGTTAACAGAAAATTTTAATTTAAAAACGAAAATCAGTTGTTTTAACATTGTATATCATTGTTATTAGATTTTAACTTAACGTTAAGATATTTGAATTAATATAATTAATTGATTTTCTAATTTTTATTTTATAATCTAAATAATTGTATAATGTCAAGTGGTGAATTTCAATATATCCCAAGTATGAATGATAAATCACTATATTCAAGTGATAATGTTAGAAGCAATGATCCAAATCTAATTAATGAAAATAGATTTGGTGAAGAAAATAGTCTTAAAAATTTGCAAGTAAGAGGTTTTACTGAAGAGGAAGATGAT